>JACCDP010125650.1_pt1 | contig 74767 bp, 109 predicted proteins | sample 7445841 | NCBI WGS metagenome assembly JACCDP01 (sample SAMN15323441, study PRJNA562643) | freshwater metagenome | isolation source: river surface water | place: USA:Blue River Watershed | collected 2017-08-17 | reverse complement strand
GACGAGGTGTTTGGTAAAATCTCCAACGATAACTTGGAGATGGTTGGTGAGTTCTTCACAAAGATAAAAGAATACTTTGAGAAGATCTTCGTTATTACCCACAATCCACTGGTGTCAAACTGGTCGGACAATGTGGTTCGTATCAAGAAAGAAAACAACATATCAAAAGTAACACAATGAATTGGCCTGAATATTTCTTAGGAATTGCTGAACAAGTCAAACTAAAGTCCAAAGACCGTAGGACTAATATTGGTGCTGTTATCGTGGGAGAAGATAATGAGATTGTATCTACAGGATACAACTCTTTCCCTCGTGGTATCAACGATGATTTGGATGAACGTCAAGAAAGACCAGAAAAGTATTTTTGGTTTGAACATGCTGAGAGAAATGCTATCTATAACGCTGCTCGTATTGGGGTATCATTGAAAAATACTACGATGTATCTTACTTGTGGGATTCCATGTGCAGATTGTGCTCGTGGAATTATCTCCTCTGGAGTTAAAAAGATTTATTGTAAGACAGAAGATACTACACGTAATAGAGCCCATTGGGACGAACACGCGAAAAGAAGTGTACAAATGTTTGAAGAAAGTGGTGTGGAAGTTGTATACTACGAAGAAATTTAGTATCTTAGCAGAATGGAATATCAAACACTTTTGGAAAACTTCAAAGAAGTTATCATGCGTGACCCCTACCGTGGGTCTCAAAACGAATGGTTCAAAAACCTATCCTCAAAACGTAAGGGTAAGGCTGGTGAACTTATGGTTGGTGCGACCCTCGAATCGATGGGTGTGTCAGTATGTTCGTCAAAACAAGCCCGTAAAGACAAACTGGTTGACAGTTCTGTCAAACTGTCGGACTATGATTTGTACCTTCGTTCTCTGAATCTTTGTGCAGAGGTAAAGACTTCGACAATGTGGGGTGAGGGTAAGAACTTCACCTTCCAACAAATCCGTGATCAAGATTATGATGTCATTCTCTTTCAGTTCATTCTTCCAAATGAGGTCAAACTCTACTACTGTACCAAGGAAGCGGCACTTGAAAACATTATGATTGATGGACATGGACAACACGGAGGTGGTGAAGCGACTGAAACCTATTGGATTACCTTTGACTTAGATACGGTACCCAACTATATTACCCCTATTGAACACCTACTATCTAATGAGTGAATTGAACTACCGAATTGAGAACAAAGACTGTATGGATTTTTTGTCTAGAGTCGAAGATAACACGATTGACTACATCAATGTAGATCCTCCCTACAACATCGGTTACGATGGTGGTGATGGTTGGGATAAATTCGAATCTGAAGAATCATACCTAAAGTGGTGTGATGGTTGGATTCGTGAGTGTTATCGTGTTCTCAAGCCTGGTGGTATGTTTACAGTTTGGGGTACCATGAAAAATGATTTATTTCTAAGACTCAAGATTGAGATCCTAAATAAGATTGATGGATTTTATTCGCAGAATCCTATTCTTTGGAGTTACAATTGGGGAGGTCGTGAAAAAACTAATTTCCCATATAAGTTCGAGGCGACTTGGAATTACAGTAAAGGTAAGAAGTTTCTATTCAATAATGATGACGATACTATCAAAGTAAAAAGAAAGATGGAAATGAATGTTCGTACTGGTCAGCCATTTCCACCCGAGAAAATGATGGTTCTCCCTACTAATATTTGGGATGGAAACCTAACAACAAATTCTAACGAAGCTAAAGAAAGTAAGTTTCACCCGACTGTAAAACCACAATTTGTATTACAACGAATGATTGCGGCGTATTCACCTAAAGGAGGTCTTGTAATGGATATTTTCTCAGGTAGTGGTAGTATGGCGGTTGCGGCAATGGAAACTGGTCGTAGCTTCCTTGGGTGTGAACTACATGAAGAATATTACAATAAGAGTTTAGAGAGATTAGAATTACACCAACCTAAATTATTTTAGTCTAACTGAATTTACTTTTATTTCATTCCTGTCCATACCTTCATTTGCTTGTCTTAGAAGGTGTTTTACTAGCTCCTTAGCGAGGAATGCGTCAAACTTTGGATTACCAGTGTTTGGTACTTCAACTGTAAGATCCACATCAATATTGAATTTGCTCTTTTCATAATGGAAGAAATCCATTTCGATCATGTGCATGTTATCAAATTCATCTTCTCCTTTTATTACAGGAATCATGTATTTGATATAATCATTGATTTCTTGTCTCTTTTCAGCTTCACGATCATAGTAGAATTCATCGTCCTCGTCATTCTGAACCTGTTCGTCCAAAGGACCCTGAATATCGGCCCAATTGTCTTTTTCACGATCGACCATAGTAAAAAACTTTTCACCGTAGATATCAATTAATCTTTGAATTATTAATCTTGGATTCTTTCTCATATATCTGATCACATCATCAGATACTTCGGGTTCATATCTACCAAAAACTCCACGAAGTTTAGTTTCAGTGGGAGTTTCCCCGACATTTGGTTCAATCGAAAATGATGGTTGTTCCATCAATTTAGATATTGATTGATGTATTACCTCTCTCAGGTCAGACTCCTTGATAGAAATTTTTTTCATAACTTACTTTTCAGCACCTTTGTAACCACCGATATTTTTTGCGAAGTTGGCCATTTTTACCACGTCAGAATTTTCTGACTTCATAGCTTTGTTGATACATTTTAGAGTAACCTCTTCACCGAAACCGTGGTCCTTACACCATTTACCGAACTTACCGGTAGTACCCTTTTTTTCCATTTTTTGAGTTGCCTTCTGAATAAACTTGTCGTCACCAGCTTCGGTTACAACTTTTTTGATAAGGTCTCTCAGTTGGGTTTCAGTCAGTCTCAAAACTTTCTTCATATCGTTTGGTTTTAGACTATAAATATATTACCTTTGTAAAATAAAACTAAATATAGATGAACTATCTTTTGACAATTTTGAAGACACCAACCGAAGATCCAAATTTTGTAGTTCAACTTATGAGGTATTTGGAGCCAATTGTAGAAACGGATGGTAAATATGTTCAATATGACAATGGTGTACTTCTATATAATTTCGATACAAAACTCGATAATACTGGATTGAGAGACTATCTCAAAGGTATAGTTGAAACCTTCAATTGTTTTTTTACTCTTTCAGAAATTAACGATAATACGGCATTTTGTTTTTTAGAAGGTCAAGAATTATTCTTGTATGGACCCGAGATTGAATTAGAAAAAACACCATTCATCTATGAAATGGATTTTATGACAACTGACACGGACGACGAAGATTCGGACGAAGATGAAGTGGTACAAAAGTTGATGCAGAAATTCAAGTACAAAGAACCTGAACCAACCCTTGACGAAGTTTTGGAGAAAATTTACCAAAAAGGTATTTCCTCACTATCTATTCAAGAACACTCAATTCTCAAACAAGTAAAATAATAACCATGAAAGACAAAAATCTACAAATTCCAATCAACCAAGAGGAAATTTCTACCTACCTCAAGGACATCCGAAAAATCAAGGTCATGACAGTTGAACGTGAAAAAGAACTGTCAGAGAAAATGTGTAGTGGTAAAATTTCGCTCAGGGAGAAAGAGGCAATCCACAAGGAATTGTTAGAAGGTAACCTACGTTTCGTGATCACAGTTGCCAAACAATACCAAAACCAAGGTCTCGAATTGGCTGATTTGGTTGCTGAGGGAAACATTGGACTTATGAAAGCCATCAATAACTTCGATTGGACCAAAAAGTTACGATTCATCTCATATGCTGTGTGGTGGATTCGTCAATCAATCCTCCAATCCCTGAATGAAAATGCAAGAACAATTCGTCTTCCAGTAAACGTTGTTCAAGAACTCCACAAAGAGAAGAAATCCATCGAGATAACCGGTGCTGAAATGTCAGAAAAGATGGCGTCCCTTCCAACAGTCACTACTTTAGACCGAAGTATCAATGAAGATGGTGACACCCTTATTGATATGATCGCCGACCAAAACGCTGTAATGCCTGATGAAATCTTCAATACTAAGGAGTTGTTGAAGGAGAAGTTATTCAGTATCATGAGAGTTTTGGATGATCGAGAGAAAATCATCATCGAGGATTATTTCGGGATTTCGGGACAAAACAGAACCTTGGAAGAAATCGGTAATGAGTTCAATCTAACCAAAGAACGTGTACGACAAATCAAAGAAAAGGCTCTACGAAAGTTGAGGAATGAAAGTTCAGAATTGTTCGATTATATGTAATGGATATTTATATATGATAATCTTATCATATTATTACAAAAAAATTAGAACATGAAATTTTTAGAAACACTAAAAAAATATCAACAACAAATTTTATTAGTATTATTTGTGTTGTTGTTTTTCAGATCTTGTGGTGATGGGTCTGAGCTCCGTAGACTAAGAAAAGAGGTAGAGGCTCAGAGAGAAATTTTAAATTCACTACCAACTAATGTAGACCTACAAATTGAAGGATTGAAGGTGGAAAAAAGAATGATTCAGGCGACTGACCGTAAGTTGTTGGATGTAAGAAGACAAACAGAAATTGAACAATTGATAAACGAGTTGGAAAATAGTAAATAATGAAAAGTTGGTTACAGAGAAACTTGAATAATGTTATTATTACGAGTTTTTTGATACCGATTCTTTTGGTGGCATTTGTATCGATATCACACGTTACAACTTTTTATAGTACATCCAATCCATTTAGTTGGGCTATATACTTGTCTATAGCAGTTGAAATTGCTGCTTTAGCTGCTTTAGCGGGTATTTCAGCTAAATTTGGTAGATTCATTTATATTCCCTTTGGAATTGTGACCCTAATTCAATTTGTTGGAAACTTTTTCTATTCTTATTCCTATATTGATCCTGCAAGTCAATCTTTTATAAATTGGGTTGACATGATCTCAGGATTATTTGAACCTATGGGAGTTGATCCGACCGATATAGTTGCTCACCGTAGAATATTAGCATTACTGACAGGTGGTCTTATCCCTTTCATATCACTTACATTTGCTCACATGTTGATTGTTTACTCAAACAAATTGCAAGTTGACAATGAAAACAACTCAACACCTCAATTGAATATTGATGAGATTAGTAAAAAAGTGGGAGTAATGGAATCCGAGGAGGTAATCGAAAAAATTAATCCTACAGAGGAAGAACTACTTGAAATGGAAATGAAACTGACTGAGTTACAAAATAAACCATTGTCTCAGATCATAAAAGAGGATAAAGATCAAGTCAGAAGACTTTCGTACACTAAAAATGTCTGAAATCATTGAAAAAATATACTCCAAAGTAACGGGTAAACAAAAAAAGAAAAAACAAATTATCCTTACTCACACATCTCGGGATGTTGAGGAGTATCTTTCAATGATTAAGAACAGGTTGAACGGTTCATTCAACAGATCTCCACATTTTATAATTTCTAAGACTGGACAAATTATACAGACCTTACCCGTTGAAGGTTATTCGAACTTTTTTGATGAAATAAACATCAATAGGAATTCCATCATTATTTCATTTGAAAATTTGGGATGGTTAGAAAAGGTACCCTTGAAGGGACACTACATTAATTGGATTGGTAATATTTATAAGGGGGAACCATACGAAAAAAGATGGAGAGATTATTTTCTTTGGGACCCTTACACAAGTTCCCAAATTAATTCTTGTGCAAAATTGTGTAAAGAATTGGTGTACGAACATAAAATAGAAAAAAAATGTGTAGGGCATAACACGGAAATAAAAGATGTCGAAAAAATTGGTGGGATTGTATCAAGAAGTAATTTTTCAAAAAAATTCACTGATCTCAATCCAGCATTCAATTTCGAAAAACTAACAAATATTATCAAAGATGAGCAACTCGTATGATGAAATAAAAAAACTCTTGAAATCATCAAGAGCCATGAATGGGACCGAAAAGAACCTTCAAGAAATTAAGGAAGGTCTTTTGAAAAAAAATATTCTCACAGAACAACCCATGGCAGGGCCAGGATATCAAGGGGATACAAACAGTATGGGAACACCAAGACCAAATGTTGCCGCTGATACTGAGCAAGAAATCGAAATGGATACCAATCCAAAAGAAGATAAACAACAAGCATATAGAATCTCAGGTGGAGTACTTGTCATGCATGGTAAGAACAAGGGTGATTTAGAAATCACAACTGAAGAGAAAAGAGCGTTCCAAGAAACGATGGACGAGTTCGTTGATGAAGTTTCCGATATGGTTGATTTTTTTCCCTTGAATTTTTATCCAACAGGTGTTGAGTGGAGTGGAAAAGTAATCGATCAAGATTTGGAGTTCTATTATACAATTGGTGAAAATAATGGAGTATACATCAACGGCAACATGATAAAGGTCGATGATGAATTTTTGGAATTCATCAATAAGTTGAAAACTTATTACATGAAATTCAAAACTAAATGGGCTAAAGTAATGGCTACAAGAAAGAAAACACAAACCGATGAAGAATAATTTTCTTTTGTTACCCTATAATTTTTTTGTTGAAAAAGTTATAAATCGTTTTCCAATTCAATTTAACCTAATCAAAAACGTTTTTGCAATTTTAGGTATTTTTCTAACCTTCTATTTTATTTTTTTCTTAGGAGTTACCAAACCTCAAATGATAAAAGATTCGGAAGATAAAATAAAAATCTTGAATGAGGAAATAAAAACAAATAACAAAGAAATTTCAAAACTTGAGAAAGAAAACAAAAAAATTTATTCCGAAGTGAGTAAATTGAATGGTCAACTTTCAGAATTACAAATAAAAAATAAAAAATATGTCAAAGAACATGAAAAAAGTATTTCTCGTATTAATTCTATGTCTAACAACAAGCTTTCAAGCACTTTCGCAGACGCGTTCGACGAATAACGACGACTGTGTTGTTCCTTGTGAATCCTTGAGAAAGGCTCTCATCATGAAGGAAGATAAAAAGTTGTTGGAAAGTAAGTTCGAAATTGCAAAAGATTCAATCAAAATTTTAACTGAAGTCGTTAAACTTCAAACAACAATTATCTCGAACAAAGACAAAGAAATTGATTTATTCAAGGATAATCAGAGTAAAAATCAATCTATAATCTCCGAAAAAGATTCTCAAATTTCTGAATACAAAAAAATCATTAGAAAACAAAAATTCCAAAAGTTGTTAGGATTCGGTACGGGTCTTATTGGTATAACTGTGGCGGCTTTGGTTCTGTTATAATATTTATTTTACACTATGGCACTAAGTCAATCAGATAAAAATGAAATACAATCCTTGATCAAAAAAGAAATCAAGGATTTTATTGGTGCAAACACGACCAAACAGTTTGAAGATAAAGTTGTTGACTTAGTCATCAAGGATCTCAAAAGAGGAAAGACTGAAAAAGAAATGAAAGATTTGGTCATAAAAATGTTCACAGAGTTTTATGGTATGATGTACCAACAAAGATCTATGTGGCAAGGAAGATTAAGAAGTGCATAATGAAAACTATCGATAAAAACTTCGTTGATACCATGGAGAAATCCATGAAAAAAGTCAGTGACCCGACATTCGACACTAGTATTGAACTCAATAAAATTAAAGGACAGGTCGAAGAGGAGGAAACACAAGAAGCAACTTCTTCAGGTGCATCTGGACAATATTCAGCCCCTTTATTTTCAGGTGAGGAACCACAAAAAGTTGAGGCTACTGAAGCAACCAGTACAGCGTCGTCTGGTTCTTATGTAACTCCACAATGGGTTGCACCAAATAGTAAAAACTGGAGAGGAGCAAAGAAAACTCAAATTCCAGGTGGTAAATTTGTACAAATAAAAAAGAAATGTTCAAAATTCCCATACTGTAATCAAGGAGACATTAAATCTCTCAAGATGTATGAAAATGAAAATGTAAAAAGAAGTATTGAAAATATTTCAAAAAAGATGAACTTGGATGAAAATGTTATCAAAGCGATAATACAGTTCGAATTAGAAAAGACTCAAACTAAATCCAAATCTTAAACTATTTATCATAAAAAAAGAAATGAAAAACATTCGTAAACATATCGAAAATCTTGTGAGTGACGTACTCAAAGAGACAATCGAAGAAAAGGCAAATCAAATTATTGAAACCGCTAAGTCAATCAATGAAAGTGTGAATGAAGAAACATATGGTGACACCGAGAATGATTCTGTGGAAGCCTACGGTGATTTCAGTGTAAACAAGCCAAAAGTTGGTAAAGTAAAAAATTCAGGATACGATTACGAACACAAAGTAGCTCAAGAGTTTGATGAAGAAGCTGAAACTACAGAACAAAATGCATTTATTTTGGCTGCAGACGAAGCAAAGGATGCTGGTAAAAAAGAGTTCGAGTTCCCAAAAGGAAGTGGTAAAATGCATAAAGTTACAATTTCCACAGATATCAAAACAGAATCATCAAGAAAATCTCTTACACTTACTGAGGATGAACTAATTGATCTAATTGAAAAAATTGTGAACGAACAATCTGAGGTTTCTTCAACAAACAAATCTTTGAAAACCAGTAAAGATGTGAATGATGACTACATTGCATCTGTTACCAAAAAGATGAAAGATTACTTGAAAGATGGATCAAAGGGTAAGTACGAAATGAATCCAAAAAACTTCCCAAAAGGTAATGGTGAGTTGGCAAAAATGGTAAAAAAGGCATACGTACCCTCGAAAGCTGTTGATGAGTACGAAGATGCTTTCAGTTACCCAGGACAAACAAATTTACGATATGATGAGATTGCCCCCAATGACGAGGTGATTGAAAAGTATTTGGAGGGTGACAGTTCAACAGGTAACTCACAAGAATACGCTAACGCTGTTGCCTCTGACACAGGTAAGAAGTTTATGAAGAATTACAAAGAAAATTTGTATGGTGCTGAACAAGCTGACGCTTCATATAAAAGACAACCACAACCTGTTGATTTAGCTGGAGATGACACATCTGATGGTGATCTCAAATCTAAAAGAGGAAAGAAAAAGTCATCGGCTCAAAAAGCTGAGGATATTTTGAATCAATTAGAATCAACTGATGACAAAAAATCTAAATTGATCAAAGAAGATATGGAAAAAATGAGAAAATTGTTTTCATATAATCAGAAGACTCAATAAGATACAATAACTTATAATTTTTCCTATAATTCTCCATAGAAGCTTTTTTCTATGGAGAATTTTTATTCTTGGATGGTCAAACCCGTAAGTAAGGAAGATGTTGAAATATGGTTCAACATGAATAATATGATATCTGAAAAAATGGTATTGTTTTCCGATTTTACTTTTAGTTTGTATTACCTAATTAGAGATACCTACTTGGGTAATGATTGGGATGAAATACAAGAGACAAGTTTGAAATTATCCGATGAGGAAAAGAATAAACACTTCGAATGGTGTTGGGAAAAAACTATTGAGAATTTTGGTAAAGAAAATATTAGGTTCAATTCCAAGGGTGATCATCGTGATTACTACCAACAATTTTTTATGGACCTGTTCTATCATGCTGAGAAAAAAGAAATTGCCACAAATATTGAAAAATTTTTTTTGGAATTGTTCAGTGAAAACAAGGCATTCACTAAGTCAGATTTAGATATGGTGACAGACATATACAAAAGATTAAATAAAAACCTCAAATAAAAAAATCCATTTGTATTTACAACCAGCACCAACTTTTTACATTTCTTAAAAAAATTTATTATGGAAACATTAGAATTGCTAAAATTGAAAATGGAAGAATTGTCTGTAGATGCTACAAAATTTTTCAAAGGTAATAAAAGTGCTGGTACAAGAGCTCGTAAACTTTCACAAGAAATGAAGACTCTTCTCCAAACACTTAGAACTGAAATTTTGGACCACAAAAAGGCAGAATGATATCTCTGACTCAAATATCCTTATTTCTTTTTGTATTTACCACTTTGGTCAATATAAGGTTTATTTTTAAATTCTTCAAATCTTTGATAAAACTTGAAGTTTTTAATATTTCGAACTTGGAAATGACCTTTGTTGGATTATCATTATCATATTTTATAACCTATCTTATTTCATGAGTATCGAAGAAATTATCACTGCATTATTCCCATATTTTGCATCCATCAGAAAATTGAAAGAATACCTTTCAATAGACTTGATATTTCCGCAAGGTTGGGAATTTCCAAATGAATTTCTGAACCAAGTTCAGGCTATTCAAAATGAAAAATATACTGGAAGTGGTACTTTCTTATCTTTTGCGTGTGAACTTAACCAAATAATCCCAACAATGACTATCATATTTGAGATTATCAATCACAATTTGGAAAGAGAAGAAAAAGAAAAGTTACTTAGAGAAAAAGTTACAGAGTTAAAAAATATTTTCCAATCATCAAATCTAAGTGATTTGAAGAACCTCAAAATTCAAATCCCTGAAGATGATCCTATCGAAAGCTTGATTGATCATGACGAAGATTGACGAAAAGTGGTTGGAAAAACAAAAAATGAGGGATGATTTGGAAGTGGATCAGTATAAAAAAAATTTGATTGAGTCTTTCAAAAACATCAAGAAAGAAGAAATGTTTGAAGTCAAAAAAATTACAATATGGACGAGAATCAAAAGAACACTGGGGCTCTGAACGTTTTAGCCGACGTTGCTGATAAGTTACAATCACTGTATCGTGGTCAGATTACTGTCATAATGGAACTAAATCAGTACGATTATGATAAAGCGGTCAGATCCTTTGATAATGTAGACTTGAGAGTTGACAAGTTCAAAATTGATATATCAGGCACTGAGTTTATTTATTTACTCAAATCTGAAGAATAAGTAGTTTCTTTTCTATATAGAAACTTTTTGGAATACCCCTTCGACTGTAAAAGGTCGTAGAGGTATTTTTTTTGTGCTGAATCAAAATCATTCACAAACATACAATCACCCCTTTTGTTTCTCAGAAAATGGTCTGTCAGTGAATCTAAAAAACGTTTACAGTCAGAATCACTTTTCAATACGAACAATTTGATGTCTTCATCATTTTGAACTATGATTTTATTGTTTAGTTTGGAAACCATTTTTACACCTTCAGTGGGGAGGTATTTGTAAAGGAAGTGTGTAAAGCTTATTTTATTACCGGTTTGATAATCTTTTATTTTTTCAGGTTCTTTATAGGGTGAAATTTTGATTATGTTGTAATCCGCATCATCCAAATCAATTTTAATATTTCTACCAAACTCATCTCGGGTATAAACTTGGGAAGTGTTGTCAGTTTTCTTTTCTAAGAGGGCTACTTCATAGGTACAAGGTTTACCATTTTGAGTTTTGATTTCAAATGGTACCTGTGAGTTTTCTTCCAATAGATTTTTAAAAAACTCATTGGCTTTTTTGGAAGTGTTGAATCTGTTTATTATTTTTTTCTTCCTTTTATTTTTGAAAACAACTACCTGATAGTTCATGAAAAATTATTACAATATTTTAGGTATAAGTAAAGATGCCAGTCAAGATGACATTAAAAAGGCTTATAGAAAGTTATCCAAACAATACCATCCTGACGTAAATCCCCAAGGTGAAGAAAAATTCAGGGAAATTGCCGAAGCTTATGATGTTCTGTCTGATCCACAAAAAAAACAAATGTTTGATATGGGTCAAGATCCTAACTCAAGAAACCCATTTGGCGGTGGTGGACAAGGATTTGATGTTGATGAGTTCCTAAGAAGTATGGGTTTTGCTGGTGATCCGTTCCGTAATGGTGGTGGGGGATTTAGAAAAAAACCAACGGCACCAGACAAAATCATCACAGTGGAAATAGACCCTTTGGAATCTTATACATCACCAAACAAAGACATAACTTATCGTAGAGAAGTTGGTTGTAATACATGTTCAGGTAGTGGTGGTGAAAAGCAAAATTGTGGAACTTGTAACGGACAAGGATTTGTGATGCAAAGAGTTGGTAACGGAATGTTCCAACAAATAATTCAGAGTGAGTGTCCAACATGTCGTGGTCGTGGGTTTTTTATAACGAAAGCGTGTTATGATTGTAATGCGACAGGTACTAAAGGTGAAATGAAAACAATCAATATTCACATCAATCATGGAATTGATGATGGTGAATTTTATAGGATGGATTCAGCCGGTGATTTCCACAATGGTAGTTACGGAAATTTATTGATAAAAATCAAAATGAAAAAAAATCCACTATGGGAAAAGTTGGGTGATGATCTGATTTACTACAACATCGTTGATTTCCAAGGATTGACTAATGAAACATTTGAAATCCCACACCCAGATGGGAAACTTTCTATAAAATATCCATTATTGTTTGATACATCATCTCCCTTGAGAATCAAAGGTAAAGGTTTCAAAAAAGATAGAGTGGGTGATCTTTATGTCAAAAATGTTGTGAAGTTTACAAGAGATCAGATACCCACCCCATAATATCCTTTATAAGGGCTATATGACCGTAAATTGATGTTGCCAACAGTTCCATACCAAGTATGAACATAAAGTTTATTTTATAGGACGCTTTCTTTTTACAATCTTGACAACTCATGGTATTTATTACTTATGAGACAAATGATAAAAGGTATTCTCAAAGAGTATACAGAAAATATTTCTGAGGGATCTAAGAGAGTGAAGTTACATCCAAGGACTGAATCAGACTTGGAATATGTCTCACAACTATTATGGACAGCTAGTAAAACTGGTGATGATGAACCACCTCAAAAAGGTACAATCATGGTTATCGATCCAAAGGGTTCAGCTGTTGAGGTACCTGTTTTTTATCTAAGTGAGTTTCCTGCTCAAGGTGGTGTATTTCCATTTGATAAATCAAAACCAAGGAACCTTTATAATTTATTTATTATCGTCAATCCCGAAGAAGCACTAAATCCTTCTTTGAAATCTACCTATCATATTCTGTATCATGAGTTACAACATCTTATGGATTTGAATAGTACAGAATATATTTCACAGAAAAAAGAAAAAGAATACTCAACACAAGATAAGGAAGCAGGATATTGGGGACATGAGTTTGAGTTTAGAGCCTTCGCAAATGAAATTATCAACGGGATTTATACTGAGTACAAAGACAGAATTAATAAGATTGATGATCAGTCACTATTGGATAGTATAGACTCGATGATTTCATATTTTGGTAAATCAGGTCAGTTGGATAAAGTTGGTCAAAGAGTTCTCTATGATATCAGTTCTGAAGTCGAGAGTGGTGATCTACCATACATATTGAATGTTGCTCGGTTGTTAAGGAGACATGCTCCCCAGAGATGGAATACATTTTTGAAGATGTTATATAATGTGGGGGAAGAATTGAAATCTGAGATTGGGCAAAAGGAAATGTCTGAGGAGTTTAAAAAGCCAAGAAAAATGGGGAAATCATATTGTGAAAAAACCCCGTGTAAAGACATGGGGTTTAGTCAGAAGGCCTCTTGCAGACCTTACAAGAATTGTTATAAGTAATTATTTTGTGGCGTACTGATTCTGAGTCGCCATTATTTTCTTATTATTATCATAGGTTATAACCATAAGAACTCGTCCACCTTCGTCAAAGAAAGACCATTTACCGTGTCTTAATCCATTTTTGAATTTGACTACGGCTTGTATTTTTCCAGACGGATAATATGAAGTCCAAGTCCCATGCATTTTATTATTTAGGTAATAACCAGTTTCTATAACTTTACCGTTTTCACCTTGTAGTGTGTATTCAATAATATTATCACCATCATTGTTAGTATATAACGCCGTCTGAGATAATAGATTGAAACCGAATAGGAATAATAGGATTGTGAATATCTGTTTCATAGTATGCTAATTTTATGTAAAGTTTATAGATTTCTCTTTACATAAATATAACATTAGATTTACATAAGTAAGATTTCTAATGTTAAATTTTCAGGGACTTGTTATCAAATAATTAAATCGGTGTAATAAAATGGACTTGTTGAATATGGTTCATACATATTGGGAAAACAATCAATATGAATAAAATACTTTTACTTCTCACTTTGTGTACAACAAGTTTATTTGGTCAACAAACCAACTTCTTTACACCAACAAATTATCGTGGGGCTTTTGCTCCGGCACCAACACCTATGTGGACGGACGGTTGGACAAATTGGGATCCTCAAAACACAACATATCCAACCCCAACGGATATTATCAATTCGAACATTACTACCAACACAACTTGGATTTCATCCAAAGTCTATTTAGTTCAGGGTCCTACTTACGTTTTGGCGGACCTAACAATTGAACCAGGTACTGTGGTTTTATTTGATAAGACTTATGCGGGTTCAGCGTTGATCATCACCAAATCAGGTAGAATTTTTGCTGATGGACAATCAAATACAGGTATTATCCAACCAATTATATTCACCTCAAACGCACCAATAGGGCAAAGAAACTTAGGTGATTGGGGTGGACTTGTAATTTTGGGTGAAGCTCAAAATAATATTCCAACAAACCCTGCAAGTGGTACTCCTGTTGGTATTGGTTATGTAGAAGGTTTACCAACATCATCAAACACTGAGTACGGTGGAACCAATGATAATGATAATTCGGGTGTTCTAAGATATATTAGAATCGAATTTGGTGGTTATGCTTATCAACCTGATAAAGAGATCAATGGTTTGACATTAGCATCTGTTGGTAAAAACACTACAGTGGATTATGTTCAAGTCTCTTTTACAAATGATGATGCATTTGAATGGTTTGGTGGAACCGTAAATGCTAAACACTTGGTATCATATAGAAATCTTGATGACGATATGGATTGTGATTTTGGATATAGAGGTAATGTACAACACGTTTTGATTGTAAGAGACCCCTATATTGCTGATCAATCTGCGGGTTCAACTTCCGAGGGTTTCGAATGTGACAACGATGGTAGCGGATCTAACAACGGACCTAAGACTGCTGCAGTATTCTCTAACGTAACGGCAATAGGTCCACTCAGAGGTAATTTACAGTCAACAATTGACATCAAACACCAAAGAGCATTGAGATTGAGAAGAAACTCAGAAATGAAAATATTCAATTCTGTATTCATGGATTTCAAAAGAGGTCTCCATATCGATGGATTGTCAACTGAAGCAAATGCACAACTTGGGACATTGAAATTTAAGAGTAACACTATCTCAGGTTGTTATGAAAAATACATAGTACCAAGCGTGAATAACTTCGATATCAGAACATGGTATACAACAAATGATAACGACACAATAGTTTCGACAGCAAATATCCTCATAAGTCCATATTCTTTTACTCAACCTGATTATAGACCAAATCAAAATAGTATCCTTTTGAATGGTGCTTCTTTTTCAGATGTAGAGTTGGGATCTCAGAATATTGGTTTGAAAGAAAGTGACTTATCGAACGATTTTTATCCTAATCCATTTGTCAACGAAATGTTCTTTAGTCACAGAGGTATAATAGTAGATATGAATGGTAAAGTTATTATGAGTGTAGAAAAAGGTATAAATAATTTACAAAATTTAGTAAAAGGGATATACACCTACACAAATGAATTTGGCACAGTCTCGATGATTGTAAAACAATAAAAGAAAATAATTTCTGAGTAGGGGGGTAATTTACCTCCCTTTTTTGTTTTAATATTGCTTTTTCGTATATTTGTCATAAAGTATTAGAAAAAGAAAATTATGTTGAGTTATATTGGAGGTAAAAGTAAGATTGGTAAATGGATTGTGGATTTCTATCCATCAGACATGGAAACCTATGTTGAGACATTCGGTGGGATGTTCTGGTGTTTCTATAATATGGATATGAAAAAGTTCCCTAACCTCAAGACGGTGGTCTATAATGATTTCAATCCTCTAAATTACAACTTGTTCAAGTGTTTGGAAAACCCAACTGAGCTACTCAAAGCGGTAAATTCAATTCCATGTCAAGAAAAAGATGTGGAAAAAACTCCTGATCTATATTCTATTTTGTTCAAGAACTATCAACAAACTCTGTTTAATGGTGAAACTAAAATAATCTCACCAGATTACATGGTTGCTGCACAATATGCTTACGTTCTTACTCAGGTGTTTAGTGGTTCAAAACCTGAGAGTAGTTCTTTTATTGATTTGAAGGGAAAATACAAATCTAAGTATCTGACTTTCCGAGACAAACTCAAAAATGAAAAGTGGGTGGATAAATTTTTGAGGATTACCAATGTGGAAAATTTGGATTTCGCTAAGGTGATTGAAAAGTATGATTCTGAGAATACATACATTTACTTGGATCCACCTTATTGGAAAACAGAGAACTATTATTCAAACCACGACTTTGATCGTAATGACCACCAACGACTTGCAGAGACTCTTCATAATGTCCAAGGTAAGTTTTCTTTATCATATTATGACTTTGAATTACTACATGAATGGTTCCCTGAAGATCAGTACAGATGGGAGTCCAAGGAGTTTGCTAAGGCGGCTGCAGCAACCAAAGGAAAGACTCAAAACAAGGGAACTGAGCTTTTGATTTTGAATTATTAGGAAAAAGTTGTAACTTTGGATATTTATAAATAAAAATTGTAAAATGAAGTTTACGGACATACTAAAGAAAGTAATTGTTGAGCAGTCAAGAATGGAAGTCTTGGCTGATAAACTTACCAAACCACAGGGTAAGAACAAACCTTTGTTGAAACCCGAAGAGTTATTTGCACTGATCGTTGCAGACCCTGAGACTAAGGTACAAGGTGATGTGGACATCGATAGTTTCGGTGGTGATTTCGATGCGGTAAAAAAAGTAGGTCCATACGCTCAGTGGTTGATTAAACAATACCTTTCAATCGTTCCTAACGTCGATGGTGAGGTTATCTCAAAGGAAAATGAAAAGGAGTATAAGTCTGTTCTGAAAATACTTCGTGGACAATTTTGGGAAGATTTGTACAAGACTACCGAGGACTTGAAAAAATTCCACAAATTCAAACAGAGACTTCCACAAGAACAAAGAGACATCAACAAACTAACCATTAATAGTTTGTTCGATGCGGTAAAAGACTTTTCACTTTCTAAAGAAAAAGCAACTGCTGAAGAAAAGCAAGAAGCTGCAAAAACTTTTGTACACCCTGGTGCTGATTTGATTTATAACGGACCTAATTGGGTTGTAACTAAAGTGACTGATACCGGAAAATTAGGTAAGGATGCAGCATGTTTCTTTGGAGGTTATAATGAAGAAACAAGATGGTGTACCTCAGCACCTGGTCTACAGTGGTTCGAGAGATACATCAACAAAGGACCTTTGTATCAAATATTCAAAAAAAGTAGTCCAGCTGCAGACAGGACTGGATTACCAAAGGAACGTTATCAGTTCCATTTCCAAGACAGTCAATTCATGGATATCAATGACCGTCAAATTGATTTGGTAAAATTCTTGAATCAAGAAGCGCCTGAGATCAAAGATTTGTTCAAACATGAGTTTGCACAAAATCTAAGAAAAGGTTCTGGCAACGAAAAACAATTAGTCATTGAATACCCAAGAGATGCCACATCGAAGTATATTGCCCTTTATGGTTGGGATGATCTGTTGGATTCATTGGATCCATCGTTGACTGCGATTGATTTCACCAATTCAAGTGGTGAACCACTTGATTTGAAATTCCCATCAAAGTTGGCTGATTTGAAAAACCTTCAGACTTTTTACGTTGAAAATGGTATCAGTCAGGTACCTGAGGAATTAAAAAATCTGAAAAACTTAGAATTCATTTCGTTCCCTAACAATAAGAATTTGAAAGAATTACCTGAGTGGTTGGCTGATATGCCAAATCTAATTGCACTTTCAATCAAAGGTGCACCTTCTAACATCAAGATTCCAAAAAAGCTACAAGACAAAATCGACAGTGGTGAATTTTGGTTCGTACATAACAACGACTAAATATGAATGTAGACGCTGAGATCTACCTCAAACAACTCTTCGGGTTCTTTGATGGTAATCCTGATGCTCTGAAATCTCTGATTGGTGAATTATCGAAAGAGAAGTTTTACCAACGGATCAGAGATGCTGTTTATCATAAGGTTGGTACTGAAGATGAGTTGGTCCTAAGTCGTAAACAGATGGTTGATATCATCAAAGATTTATGGGATGAAGAACAAGGTCCACTTGAGGAAGAAAAATTCGAAATTATTGATACGTTTTTCAAAACCGAATATGGTTTCTTTAGTTTGAATTAGACTATATTATATTTGTTAATCAAATAGTAGTTTATGTATTTCAAAAACAACTTTTATTCGGACGGAATTGATAAATTTGTTGTTATTACCGTAGCGACCGAGGAAAATGAAAATTTAGAAAGGTTTAGAAAATCTTGTTCATTTTATAATGTCCCCTACATCATATTAGGTCTTGGTGATGAGTGGAAAAGTGGAACTGCTGAAGATGGTGTACTCTTAGACCCGGGGGGGGCCCAAAAAATACACTATCTGAGAGAAGAATTAAAATCTTGGCCTGAACTTGAGGATCACATTGTGATGTTCACCGATTCATATGATGTGGTTTTTTGTGCATCACCTCAAGAAATTCTAAAAAAATTCAGAAGTTTTCAATCTGAATTAGTTTTTAGTACTGAAAAAACTTGTTGGCCTGATGAATCAATTATGGATCAATATCCGCAAGTCGATACGGAATATAAATATTTGAACTCAGGTGGGTTTATCGGATATGCTAACAGAATATTAGAAATTATTGATACAGAGATTTCAATAGAAGAGGATGATCAATTATTCTATTCCAAAATATTTTTGGATAGAGTTAATAGAATTGAAATACCCAAACCCATAAAAATAGGTGAAATGGACAAAGTACCATATGGGTTTTCATACAACTCATTTGCGATTGGTTCTATGAGTGAGTACTATTTCGACCATGAAATCTTAAAATATCTCCGAGATAATTTTGATTCCAACATAAAGATTCTTGATGTTGGTGCTGGTGATGGTAAATGGGCTCACGTGTTGAATCCATATTTCAAAAATATAGATGCTGTTGAAGTTTTTTCTGAGTATATTCGTGTTCATAATTTAAATGAGAAGTATCGGACTGTGTATCACACAGATATCAGAAACTTAAACTTTGACTACTATGACGTCGTTATTTTCGGAGATGTTTGGGAACATTTGAAAAAAGAGGATTGTCAATTATGGTGGTCTAAAAACAAGTCAAAGATTGGAGAGTTGATTATTGTAGTGCCTTTTCAACACGATCAAGAAGGTATAGGACAGTTTGATTTGGGTGTCCCGAATGACGCAGGTAAACATTATCAAACCGATCTTACTCCTGAGATAATGTTACAAAGATATCCGATGCTCAGGCTTATGAATTGGACGGATCAACCTGATAGTGAAGGTAATGGAAAAGGTTTTGGTTGGTTTACAATAGACAAGTCATCACCTGGTTCACACTTCATCAGATTGGATTACCAACAATCACTATTCCAAACACTCAACCAAGCGATCGATGATGTTGAACAAGATGAAGAAGGTAGGTTTGTAAATTTGTCTACAGGTGAGAAACCATGTATGGTTCACGCAAACGGACCATCTTGGGTAAAAAAGTTTCTCAAAGAGAAAAGTTTCTACATGTTCGGAGAATATGATGGTGGTTTGGGTTCTATAAATTTGATTACTAAGTCTTTTTTGCCAACCAACAAAGTTATTTACTTGGCAAACTTCTTACAACACCCAGTATCTGATATCAACCAAGTGTTTGATCACATTCGTTATTTGGATTATCCGAAACAAAATATAATACTTCATCTAATTTACTCTGATGAAGATCAACTCTACAAGATCCAAAAGTTTGTTGGGAAATACGGCAAACAATACAAGGAAGTGATTGTAACTATGAATGCTAAAGTCACTGAAAGTCATAAAATGGTTATGTTATCAGCTAAAGACAAATGTGACTTCTTATTTATGATGGATTGTAATTATATCTTCAGAAATAACAAATCCATACAACTCCTAATTGAAAAAGATTTGGAAATTATCACTCCAATGATTTTTGAGGAGCACACCGATTGGGTAAACTTTGCGGTAACACCAGATTACATTCACAAAAATATTCACACTTATACTACCAAGACAGTATTCGTTGTGGATTATATAACCGGTGTACATGTATTATCAAACTCTATATTGGACAAAGCGATGACCTTTATGGAACCATCTGACGACGAAGTTTATGATGACTACGATTGGGATCTAATGTTTTGTAAAGAAGCAAGTAAGAATGAAACATTACTCCATGTGTGTAATATGAATTTCTACGGGAGTATTATAAAATAATTTGTGTAAATAAAAATTTCGTTGTACCTTTGAAGTGTTCAATCTAAAAAACCAATTTCAACAAAATGGCACGAGTATCTGCTTCCTCAAACAAACTAGAAAAACGTAACGTATCACGTCCTGGTGTTCACTCGAAAACCAAGACCTCCAAAAATAAACGATCGAAGAATTACCGTAAATCATATCGTGGACAAGGTCGAGTATGATGATAGAAAAGAATATCTCATAAGAGAACTCTCGAAAGAGAAAGGTTCTTTCCCCCTATCAAGATTTGATGTGGGGGATTTACCCGTTAATATACTTTCAGAATTTGACAAGTTCAAAATCAAATGGAGACACTCAAGTAGATCGGGTAACTTAGAAACTCTTTATGAACATAAATCGGGTTTCTATATTTATATGAAAAAGGGACAACAATGGGGTGACGTATCTCTATTCTATGAGAACGATCTTCACGATGAGGTTCAATTTTTCATAAACAGATTGATGAAATTATTAGGATGACTGAGTTGAATTCCAAAGAGGTTACAGAGAAAATAAACAGTGGTGAAAAGTTCTTACTCGATTTTTACGCACCATGGTGTGGACCTTGTAGAGTACTAAAGAGTGTATTATCAAATATGGAGGGAGAACTAAATGTTCCTGTATATACTTTTAATGTGGATTCAGATCCTACTTTCACAAGTAAGTATGGAGTAAGATCAGTGCCAACATTGAAAGTGTTTGAAAATGGTAAGGTGACAAACTCAGGGTCGGGGGTTATGAACAATGTTCAGATCAAAAATTTTGTTGGATAATGAGTAAGCATTTGGTTTTATTCACAATGGAGGGTTGTCCATTCTGTGTAGATATGAAGTCTAAGTTAGATGATGCAAAGATTGATTTTGTTGATTTGGATATCAACGAAAATTCAGATGAATATGATATGTTCAAAAAAATTGTTGACAATGATTATGTTCCTGCGTTTATGATAATTGACACTGATGGTGCTCCTACCAAATTTATGGCACCCGATAGGGATTTCGAGGATATCGATGATGCGGTAGATAAAATTAAAAGTTTTCTTTAACTCTGATAAATTTTCAAAAATCACTTCTAATAAAGAAGTAGGTTGTATTTATATAGAGTATTTAATAACGTATGGCTAAAAACATCAGGATTGTCCCTAACCCGACTACCGAAAAACCTTACATCCTATTTCAGAATGATCCTGCGCCAGCGGTTAGACTGATTGTTGAGGATGATGGTTCAATATCCTTCTCGGGTAGTGGACAAAGCGCCGAACAAGTAAAAATATCCAATACCGAATTTACTGTAAAAGGTATTGCACGATTCAAGGGTGGAATTGGTGTTGGTGCTTCTGATGTAATCAATACTCCTGCCAGAACTTGGATCGGACCTGACACAAACGTGAAAGGACCTGCAGGACCGACAGGACCAACAGGACCGGCTAGTCCCGGTTCCACGGGACCAACAGGAGATTCTACACCTGGAGCTAAAGGTGCTACGGGACCTGCTAACCCTGGACCCGGTGGAGATCAAGGAGGACAACCCGATCCTGGTGCAAAGGGAAATAAGGGTATCAAAGGAAGTAAAGGTATAAAAGGTATCAAAGGACCTACCGCTCCTGCGGGACCACAGGGTGACAAAGGACCGATTGGTGCTAAAGGTCTCAAAGGAAATAAAGGTGAGACAGGACCTACTGGACCAGGTGGAGAAAAGGGTGCGCAAGGTAACTCACCCCAAGGAGGTCAAGGAGCACCGGGTGCTGAAATCAAAGGACCCAAAGGACCTGCGGGACCTTCACCACAAGGTGCTCAAGGTAATAAGGGTATCAAAGGAAATAAAGGTGCTATAGGTCCAACAGGTGATAGTTCACAGGGACCAATCGGACCCACAGGGGATTCTACACAAGGTTCAATCGGTGGTCAGGGTCCAGCAAATCCAGGACCTGGTGGTGATCAAGGCCCACAGGGACCACAAGCCCCAAAAGGAGCGAAAGGTCCTACAGCCCCAAAAGGTATTAAAGGTATCAAAGGACCTACTGCCCCCGCGGGACCACAGGGTGACAAGGGTCCGATAGGAGCAAAGGGACTCAAAGGTAACAAAGGAGCGACAGGACCAACAGGACCTGGAGGAGATAAAGGTATTCAAGGTAATTCTCCACAGGGACCACAAGGAGCACCTGGTGCTGAAATCAAAGGACCTAAAGGACCTGCGGGACCCTCACCTCAAGGTGCCCAAGGTAATAAAGGAATAAAAGGAAATAAAGGTGCTATAGGTCCTGTGGGAGACTCATCTCAAGGACCTGTTGGACCTACGGGAGATTCAACACAAGGAGCCGTGGGTCCTCAAGGACCTGCAAACCCTGGACCCGGTGGGGATCAAGGACCACAAGGACCACAAGCCTCACAGGGTGCAAAAGGTCCAACAGCACCAAAAGGAATTAAAGGTATCAAAGGACCTACTGCACCTGCAGGGGCACAAGGTGATAAAGGTCCAATCGGGGCCAAAGGACTCAAAGGTAACAAAGGAGCAACAGGACCTACAGGTCCTGGTGGTGATAAAGGTGCACAAGGTAACTCACCACAAGGTGGTCAAGGTGCACCTGGTGCTCAGATCAAAGGACCTAAAGGACCTGCGGGACCTTCACCACAGGGTACTAAAGGTATCAAAGGAACAAAAGGTATTAAGGGTAATGTAGGACCCACGGGTGACTCATCTCAAGGACCTGTGGGGCCAACAGGTGATTCAACACAGGGACCACAAGGACCTCAAGGTGATGCAAACCCAGGCCCAACAGGTCCTCAGGGTAACCAAGGACCTCAAGGTCCTGCGGGTGCTAAAGGACCAACAGCTCCAAAAGGTATAAAGGGTATTAAAGGTAATACAGCACCTGCTGGACCTCCAGGAGATAAAGGTCCTCAAGGTAACAAAGGTATCAAGGGAAATATTGGTAACCAAGGTGCTGGTGGTCCGACTGGTTTCAAGGGTCCACAAGGAAACTCGCCACAAGGACCTCAGGGTCCGCAAGGAAACTCACCCAAGGGTGTTAAAGGAAATATTGGTAACTCACCGCAGGGACCGCAAGGACCTCCGGGTGTAAAAGGAAACAGAGGAAACCAAGGTGGTGCGGGAGATCCATCACCAGGATCAACAGGACCTGTAGGATCATCAACACAAGGACCACAAGGAGGAGTTGGACCTGCCAATCCTGGGCCAACAGGACCGATCGGTCCGACAGGTAATGCGGGGCCGACAGGTCAGAAAGGACCTACAGCACCCGTGGGTGCAAAAGGAGCCAAAGGTATATCAGGACCATCAATACCAGGACCTCCAGGACCACAAGGACCTCCAGGAGCTACTGGTGCTCAAGGTGATCAAGGACCTCAGGGACCTCCTGGAAACCAAGGACCACAAGGACCACAAGGTGCTGCGGGTGATAAAGGTGTAAAAGGTGCCAAAGGACCTGCGTCTGATATCAGATTCAAAGATAATGTAAAATCCTTGAAGGGTAGTATGGAAAAACTTCTCAAGTTGAAAGGTTTTTATTTCGATTGGAAACAGGATGAAGCATTGTGGAAAGGTAATGTCAGAAAAGGTCGAGAACTTGGATATATTGCTCAACAAGTTAGAGAAATTGTTCCAGAAGTTGTACACGAGGCTGAGGATGGATTTTTGAGATTACAATACGATAAGATGGTAACAATTGCATTTGGTTCTATTCAAGAACAACAGAGAGTCATTGAAAAACTAAATGAAAGGATAAATATATTAAAAACCGCAGTATCGAATGGCTAAGTTGATATCGATTCGTCCTTTTGTTGGGTTTATAAATTTCACAGGGGCAACATCAAGTTCAGTACTGTTGAACATTGATTCAACAAACGGACTTTTGAAGTTTTCTGGTTCTTCATCATCTCAGTTGTTTTCAGTTGCTACTGATGGGGAATTGATTATCGGTAAAAACGTAAAGGTAACTGGAAACTTACAAGATGGAAGTGGGGTTGAACTCATCGACTCTGCCGGTACATGGAAGGGTGTTAGATACTCTGGAGGAGGACCTCAAGGTGGACAAGGAGGACAAGGAGGTTCTCCACAAGGAGCCAAAGGTCCACAAGGAAATTCACCCAAAGGTGCAAAAGGTGACGTAGGACCCTCACCTAAGGGAGTAAAAGGTAACAAAGGTATCAAAGGAACAAAGGGTACCAAAGGACCCACGGGTCCTGCTTTTCCAGGTTCAACAGGTCCTACAGGAGATTCCACAAAAGGTAATATAGGAGGAACTGGACCTGCTAATCCAGGGCCAACAGGTCCTGGTGGTGATCAAGGAGGTCAAGGTACCAAAGGTATCAAGGGACCAACAGCCCCTAAAGGTATTAAAGGAAACAAGGGTCCCCAACCAGCCTCAGCCCCTGCTGGTGATAAAGGTCCGTTAGGTAATAAAGGAATCAAAGGTAACAAAGGTGCAACGGGACCCACAGGACCTGGTGGTGATAAAGGACCTCAGGGTAATTCACCACAGGGAGAAAAAGGACCTCAAGGTAATTCACCAAAGGGACCAAAAGGTGCGATTGGTGCATCGCCGCAAGGAACCAAGGGCATCAAAGGTAATAAAGGTATCAAAGGTGCGACTGGACCTGTTGGTGATTCCACACCAGGTTCAACAGGTCCCACAGGAGATTCGACACAAGGAACAATAGGTCCACAGGGACCTGCCAATCCCGGTCCAACAGGTCCTGGTGGTGATCAAGGTGGTCAGGGTGCTAAAGGTATCAAAGGACCAACCGCACCAAAAGGTATCAAAGGAAATAAAGGTATATATCCAAACAGTGCTCCTGTTGGTGATAAAGGCCCGTTAGGTCCCAAAGGAAACAAAGGTAACAAAGGTGCTACAGGTCCTACAGGTCCTGGTGGTGATAAAGGACCTCAGGGTAATTCACCACAAGGAAACAAAGGACCTCAAGGGAACTCCCCTAAGGGGCCTAAAGGTCCGGCAGGTCCATCACCTCAAGGAACCAAAGGTATTAAAGGAAATAAAGGTATAAAAGGAGCCACAGGACCTGTGGGTGATTCATCTCCTGGATCTACAGGACCGACGGGTGATTCAACACAAGGAGCGACCGGTCCACAGGGACCTGCAAACCCAGGTCCAACTGGTCCTGGTGGAGATCAGGGTAGTCAAGGAACAAAAGGTATCAAGGGTCCAACCGCACCTAAGGGTATAAAAGGTAATAAAGGACCTCAACCAGCAAGTGCTCCTGCGGGAGATAAGGGTCCTTTGGGTAATAAAGGTAACCGAGGACCTGTAGGACCGACTGGACCAACTGGACCAACTGGTGATAAAGGACCTCAAGGTAATTCACCACAGGGAAATAAAGGGCCTCAGGGTAACTCACCTAAGGGTGTCAAAGGAAATATTGGAAACTCACCACAAGGACCACAAGGGCCTCCAGGTGTAAAAGGTAATAGAGGAAACCAAGGTGGAACTGGTGATTCATCACCGGGATCTACAGGACCAACAGGTGATTCTACACAAGGACCTCAGGGACCTCAAGGTGATGCAAACCCAGGACCAACAGGTCCTCAGGGTAACCAAGGACCTCAGGGCCCAACTGGTGCTAAAGGACCAACTGCTCCAAAAGGTATAAAGGGTATCAAAGGTAATACAGCACCGGCGGGACCTCCAGGTGATAAAGGTCCGCAAGGAAACAAGGGTATAAAAGGAAATATTGGTAACCAAGGTGCTGGTGGTCCTACAGGCTTTAAGGGTCCACAAGGAAACTCGCCACAAGGACCTCAGGGTCCGCAAGGAAACTCTCCAAAGGGTGCTAAGGGTAATGTTGGACCATCGCCACAAGGACCACAAGGACCACAAGGTAACTCGGGACCACGAGGACCACAAGGACCTCCAGGGGACAACAACCCTGGGGCTAAAGGTCCAATAGGTCCTACAGGTTTTGGTTTTCCTGGTCCACAGGGTCCTCCTGGAAACGCTGGTACGAAAGGTCTTAAAGGTAACAGAGGTCCTCAGGGAACGGCAGGTGCTAAGGGTATCAAAGGTATAAAAGGTAATGCGGGTGCAAAAGGTCCAAAAGGTGACGTTGGACCCGCAGCTGGTTGTTATGCATTCAGCCAATGTACAAGTTGTTTCGTTGATGAGTCCACCGCATGTGAAAGTACTTGTTGTAGAGATAACGACATTTGTACTACTTATAGTGACCAATCTTCAGGTCCAGTAGTTGGTGCAAATTTGTATACAAATAATACGTGTACTACCTCTGGTAACTGTGCTGGTTGTGATAGCTTCGATTGGGGACTGTGGTGTGTAGCACAGGTCAATCAATATCCATTCCAAACTAATCCAGGAGGGACTTCAGTTGATGTAAATGGTGATAGTTGTAAGTCAGATGTGACACTCAAATATGGGGTCAAAACTTTGGAAAATTCTTTGAATACAATCATGTCCATGAGAACAGTTGAATATGATTGGAATCAAATATCACCTGACTACAAAACTAGAATTAAATCGGGAAAAATTCATGATTTTGGTTTTATCGCTCAAGACATTATGGTGATATATCCCCAATTAGTCAGCGAAGACTCTCAAGGGTATTACAGATTGACTTATCAAAAAATGAACGCAATCTTAGTGGAAGGTGTAAAAGAACAACAAGGTCTGATTGATCAAATTACTGAGGACATTAAGTATTTATCTAATATATTGAAGTAATGGCTAGTATAATTTCCATAAGACCTTCGGGAACAACAGGTAATAATAACCCTCATATTCTCTTCACAGGGAATACTGCCGCGGATAGTTATACATGGGAAATGACCACAAGTGGTTTGGACATATATAATAATGATAATTCTGCATTAAAGATACAAATAAGACCTGGTAGTGTTCCATTCACATTTGAAGGAAAGTCGAATATTGCAAGTCTTACCATGGGTAACACTAACGTTATCAACTCAAGTGGTGTATGGATAGGACCTGGTACAAACCTCAAAGGAAATAAAGGTATCAAGGGTAACAAAGGTATATTAGGAAATAAAGGTATCAAAGGTATCAAAGGGCCAACGGCACCGTCAGGTCCTGCTGGTGATAAAGGACCAATAGGTAACAAAGGTATCAAAGGTCCTACCGGACCAATAGGACCAGCTGCTGACGGTGGTGATAATGGAGACCAAGGACCTTCACCACAAGGTGCAAAAGGTATTCAAGGTAATTCACCAAAAGGACCTAAGGGAGGGGTTGGTCCATCACCACAAGGTAACCAAGGAGTAAAAGGTAACAAAGGTATAAAAGGAGCACAAGGACCTGTTGGTGATAACAATCCAGGATCAACGGGACCTGGTGGTGATCCAAGATCAGGATTAGCAGGTGGACCTGGACCTGCTAACCCAGGTCCAACAGGTCCGGGTGGTGATACAGGAGGACAAGGTGCCAAAGGTATAAAAGGTCCGACAGCACCTAAAGGTCTTAAAGGAAATAAAGGACCAACAGCACCGGCAGGACCACAAGGTGATAAGGGTCCTATCGGACCGAAAGGTAACAAAGGAGCACAGGGTCCTGGTGGTGATACAGGACCAACAGCCGATAAAGGACCCCAAGGTAATTCACCTCAAGGTGCTAAAGGACCTCAGGGTAATTCACCAAAAGGAGCTAAGGGAGGTGTTGGACCATCTCCTCAAGGAAACCAAGGTGTCAAGGGCAATAAGGGAATCAAAGGTGCTCAAGGACCTGTAGGTGATAACAATCCAGGATCGACTGGTCCTGGTGGTGATCCAAGAGCCGGTTTCACAGGAGGACCTGGTCCTGCTAACCCAGGTCCAACAGGTCCTGGTGGTGATCAAGGAGGACAAGGTAGTAAAGGTATAAAAGGTCCTACAGCACCAAAAGGTCTGAAAGGAAATAAAGGTCCAACAGCTCCTGCAGGACCTCAAGGAGATAAAGGACCACTGGGACCTAAAGGAAACAAAGGTGCACAAGGACCAGGTGGTGATACAGGACCGACCGCTGATAAAGGTCCACAAGGTAATTCACCCCAAGGTGCAAAAGGACCTCAAGGTAATTCACCGAAGGGTCCTAAAGGTGCCGTTGGACCTTCACCACAAGGTAACCAAGGAGTCAAGGGTATCAAAGGTAATAAAGGTGCTCAAGGACCTGTAGGTGATAACAATCCAGGTCCAACGGGTCCTGGTGGTGACCCTCGATCAGGTTTAGCAGGTGGTCCTGGTCCTGCAAACCCTGGACCAACAGGATTTCCTGGTAACCAAGGTCCTCAGGGAGCACAAGGTGCCAAAGGTCCAACGGCACCAAAAGGTCTCAAAGGTAACAAGGGTCCAACAGCACCTGCGGGACCTCCAGGGGACAAAGGTCCACAAGGTAACAAAGGAATAAAAGGAAATATTGGACCACAAGGTGCAGGAGGACCAACAGGTTTCAAAGGACCGCAAGGTAACTCGCCACAAGGATCTCAGGGTCCGCAAGGAAACTCACCTAAGGGTGTGAAAGGAAATATTGGTAATTCACCGCAAGGACCACAAGGACCTCCAGGTATCAAAGGTAACAGAGGAAACCAAGGTGGTACGGGTGATTCATCACCAGGATCTACAGGTCCCACAGGTGCATCGACACAAGGACCACAGGGACCTCAAGGTGATGCAAACCCAGGGCCAACAGGTCCTCAGGGTAACCAAGGACCACAAGGTCCTACGGGTGCCAAAGGACCAACAGCTCCAAAAGGTATAAAGGGTATTAAAGGTAATACAGCACCTGCTGGACCTCCAGGAGATAAAGGACCTCTTGGTGCCAAAGGATTGAAGGGAAACAAAGGTGCTCGAGGTCCACAAGGACCAGCTGGTTTCAAAGGACCTCAAGGAAACTCACCTACAGGTGCTCAAGGTCCAACAGGATTGGCATTTCCAGGTCCCGCAGGACCTCCTGGACCTCCAGGTCCATCTCCAAAAGGACCTACTGGTCCAACAGGGTCACCTGGTAACGCAGGTGGAACAGGTCCTACGGGTGACAAGGGACCACAAGGTGGTGCTGGTGACAAAGGTCCTGCCGGTCCGTCGGATGAAAGACTTAAAGAGAATTTACAAGAGTTACAGGACTCATTAGAGAAAGTAATGAAACTAAGAGGTGTTGAATATGTTTGGAAAGAATCTGACCTAACACCGATCAAAGATTGGAATGTGAGTGATATTGGTTTTATCGCACAAGAAGTTTTGGAAGTAGAACCGAACCTCACATTCAAGTTGGATGACGGAAAATTACAGGGTGTCAAGTACGGACACATGGTAACACTAGTCATCGATGCAATCCAATACCAACATTCGATTCTTTTACAAAGGGAACAAGAACTCCAAAAATTAGAATCAATCGCAAAAGAAAAGGGACTTATCTGAGTCCCTTTTTTTTATAGTTCTACATATTCATTGTAAAGTTTGACAACCTCACTGTGATCGGGATAGTCAGGTATTCTGAAATCTATTTTAGATTCTTCTTCAAAATATTCATTCATCATGTTCTCAAAACTACCGAAGTAATCAATTTCATGGTAATGAGTTTGATTTCCGAAATAATCCATGAATAAATTAACAATATTTGGAGTTACATCTATTTTGATACCTTTACGGTACAATTTTTTCCCACTTTGTGTAATGGTATAATCATATACTTCTGTTTTACCAAACATTTCCTCAATACCACTCCAAACTAAATTACTCACCTCATTTTCGTAAGCTGAATTATAAGCATTGTCCCAAGAACCCGACAAATCATCAAATATATCGGAGATTTTATTGATATATTTTAGAGACTCATAATTATCCAAAATTTCATTAATATTATCAGTATCTATGGTAAGAAACTCAGGTGACCCTTGAATTTCCAAGAGTTCTTGTAATAGATCAATATCACTATTTTCAATATCTTCTTTAGATATTTCCCCGTTAAGTTCGTCAATTATTTTTTTACCCAAAAGTTTTCTATTGGTTTTATCTAAGTCACTGACTAAGTCATTAACTCCAAGGTAAGTACGACCACCAAACCACTCGAAATAATCATCATCAAATACGATTTTAGCAACTCCCGCGGCTGTGGCATCTCTACCTCTATCGTCAAAAAATTTTAATAAATCATCAGGATCGATATCCCAAATTATTTTATCACCTTCTATTTTGAGATCATTGAAAGTATGTCTAACAATAAAATTTTTTATGTATTCTAACTTATCTTTTGAATTACTTAGTTGTTTGTATATCAATTTATCCTGTAATTCATTATCAAACCAAAATTCATCAGTACTATCAATTTGGTCTATTATACCATGTTTTGCAAGGTAATCCAATACAGAATCCAATCCACCGACCATACGTTCAATTTTTTCGGGATCGTCTTGGATTAATTTAAGAACTTTGAGAGCTTTTTCTTCCATGACTATAAATACAAAAAAAATGGGAAGTTTTCACTTCCCATCCTTACCAAATCAAGTTTCAATCAATTACCTGAAGGCTTATTATAATATTTCTCTACTGTTTTTTTTATAGTAGATTGAATAGACTCGACTTGTCTTTGTTTCTGAGCGGCAATTTGCTCAGGTGTTTGATTTTTGTTTTTACAACCGCAACCCATAGTTTTATTTTGTATGTGTTTATTCTCACTTAATAAATATGATTATTGTATATATTGTAAAGCGATGAATACAACAAAAAAATTTGGTTTTATTTGGTGGGCAACAGCAGGTTGTGGATCAAGGGCATTTTATGATTTCATAAGACAGACAGGTGTTGATGATCTTTATAACCATTATGAAAATACATACGCACCACCAGGTGCTTTTACTCATTATCACGGTGTTCCGTTAGGGTATGAACATTTACCAATAATTTGTTCTATAAGGAACCCTTATTCAAGAATTGTGTCCGCCTATTTAGATGAAAAAAGACAAAGTGGATTGGGAGAAAAATATTCTTTTGAGTGGTGGATTACAGATGAATATTTCAGTGAAAAAAGATATGGAAATATATCCCAACAAGATTTTTTTATTCACTATTGGGAGGACATTGGTAGAAAACCAGATTATTTTGTTCGTATAGAAACAGCATACCATGATGTGAAAAAAATCCCTATGTTGAGTGGATTACATGACATAGAACAATTCGCGGACAAATACCTGATTCATAATCATTTCAAGCATGAGAATGAATACGATGAATACATAGGAGAAATCCAACATTATCAAAAATACTATACAAGAGAAATTGCTGACTTCGTTTACGAAAGACTTCCAGGATATTTTGAACCATTTGGATATTCAAAAGAAAGTTGGAAACTCAATTATTAGGTATTTATTAGTATGAAACAAAATGAGTTGGTTAATATTATCAGAGAATCCATTGGGAAAGTTCTTATATCCGAACAAAGTGAATATCAATGGGCTGAGGAGAGAAGACAAAGAGACGATTGGAGACGTGAAAAATTACATTCAGGTGATCTTGGATCTTCAGCACATGCACTTTACAACTTTCTTCGTTCAGAGGGGGAAATCGGTGAGGATAAAGATGTTTATGATATTATTCCGATGGGTAGTGAATATAGTATGTATATCTTTGCGACAACGGACGATTTAGACACCCAATGGATTGTAGGAACATCTGAGGATGTTTTTCAGTCGGCAAAAGATTATTTGAGTGATTGGATTGATACCGAAGGATTGGGTACTTTGTTCAGTGCTGATTTTGTGTCAGGTTATGTTGATAATGACAAATATGTGAGTTTTATTAGGAGTAATTTCGAAGATAATGTTCGAGACGAACCTGAAAGTTATTTGGAGGATGATATGAGAGAACTGTCTGAAAAACAAATGATGTTTGTAAAATATTTAGAACTTAAAATCCAAAAATTAGAAAAAAAGTTGGAATCTGCCACAGATCAGGACGAGAAAGAGTCAATTCGAGTCATGATCGATAATACTCAACAAAAGATAGACGAAATACAGGATGATCCTCAGGGAGAATTCAGTGAGGATAGGATCGAAGCCGCGATTGAGAATCTTGTGGATCAATATGATAGAGATCCTGAAAGTTATTTTGAGGATTGGTGGGGTGAGTTTGACGTTAAGGTATTAGTGAGAAATAATCTTATAGATATCGACGAACTTATTGATGATGCTGTAAGGACTGATGGTGCTGCACTTATTTTGAATAATTATGATGGTTCTTCAGATGAGGTAAAGTTTGAAGGGGATACCTACGAAATAATGGTATGGAATAGATAAAACTATTCATAAATCCATATCAATGAATATCATTTGAGTATGGAAAATAACTCCAATATAAAATTTATTTTACCTAGTGATTGGTTTCTACAAAGACCAATAGATTTCGAACATAAACAATATGTTCTGAGTTCTCTTTTGGTAAAGGTGGAAGAGGCTTTGTCTCGGGGTGAATTATACCCATATTTTACTGAACTATCCTTGCACATGGCAAGTATTGGAGGATTCCTCAAATCCAATAGTTATTACGTTATTGAAAAGGAATTCAAAAGCGTCGATGATGAAGTGATGTTATATGAATTGAAACCAAAGAAAAATAGAAAAAAATTTTCAGAAGAAGAAACCAAAGAGATGGTGAAAATTTTGGCCCATGCCCATGAAAAGTTACTACAATACTTTTCAGTTTGTAAAGGAGTTTGGGATATAAGTTATGAGGCCACTTCCCTGAAATTGAGAAAAAACAAAAAGTTATTAGGTAAGAAAAAATCCTACGTAGTTTATCAAGATACTTTTAATAACCTGACATTTGTATGGGAAATGGATTACATTGTCAACAGTGAAAAAAGAGGTGATAGTCACGTAAATTTCAATTTAATTTATAAAGGGAATGACAAAACTTTCAGACAAGTAATCGAAAACTTTTCAACAAACAAAAGTTTAGATATTCCTATTTTTGAAGTATTCTCATCACAAAACTTCCCATTAGAAACGACCCTTCTTCCATTATTCAAAAGAAAGATTCATACATATTTTACTCAAAGTTTATGACAGAATTGAAAAAACCTGATCATATCGTTTATGATGAGAAAGAAGGTTACAACGCTTTCAAATTGGAATATGGATCAAGTCTCACGGCTCCTAACATCAAAAAAGAAGATGTGTCGGTCTTCCTTCAACAATCGGGAACTAAATTAAATCATTTTTTCGATCAAAAATTCTTGGAGATTAAGACAGATCTCGAAAAACTTATTGATTTATATGAATTGAATAAGTTAGTTTATTCATCCGAACTCAGATTCGAACCTATCATGGGTTTCACGTATCATCTTTATGAAAGACAAGATGGTACTAAATTTTTATCAATGATAGCTCCTACCGAATGGAAAATGTCTTATATTTGTACCGTAACTTTAAACACAGATGGTCAATGGGTTTTACAAAAAGATTCATCAACAAAGAAATAATCGTCTCTACTCGAAAAGACGGAAGTAAGATAGGGTCTCTATTCAATTGTGACAGTATCATTTGTACGGATGACTTTTCTTACAAGGTGTTGAATTTATATAATCAAGGTATGAGTGAGGAAGAACTGAAATTACAGATTTTACAACTCATTCATCTTGAATAAGAAAGGTTTTATAAGTATATTTTTAAAAAACTGATTTTATGAAAACACTTAAGAATAAAGAGACAGGGGTAATCCGTCGTGTTGAAAATAAAGAAGCGGACATGATGACATCAGGTTCTAACCCTGTATGGGGTTTTGTTTCTAAAACGGAATGGAAATCTACTCGAAAGACAAATACCGTCGAAACAGTTGATCAAGATCAACCTAAACGTACCAAAGCGAGTAACAAGAAAGATGAAAAGAAGTTACGTAAAAATCAGTAGAGAAGAAATATTGGACAGACCTAATGACATGATGTTGGGAACATATGTTAGACAAAAATTATATGATGACACATCATGGATAAAAAAACTGAAAAACTTATTCAAAAAGAATTAAGGATCCCTTGTCATTTGAATTATATTGCAGACCGAGTTCTAAAAGTATCAAGGGACGATGCAAGAAAAACAATCTATCAACTAATCGATGATGGTTATTTGGAAGAAAGTTGTTTTGCTAAACAGTATTATAAACTCAAAGCAATATGATTGAAGATAAAATCTCAGAGGAGTATCTGCAAGAAAGTCTTACTTACACCCAAGACGGTCGATTGATTGACAGTCAAGGAAACGCGGTGATGATGGATTGGGAAAAACCTATCATGGAACTGAGTGCTAAAATAATTTGTGAATCTAAAGGAAAAGTTCTAAACGTTGGATTCGGACTTGGACTTATTGATTCCGAAATTCAAAAGTATAATGTAGACGAACATTGGATAATAGAAGCACATCCCGATGTTTATAGAAAAATGTTTCAAGATGGATGGCATCTGAAAAAAAACGTGAAAATTCTGTTGGGTGATTGGAGATGGTATCTACAGTATCTACCAAAGTTTGATGGGATTTACATCGACACTTGGGACGAGGAGATTCTATCATTCCACGAATATGCTCCTAACATACTCAATCAAAACGGAATTTACAGTTTTTTCAACAATCCAAGGGAAGATGAGGATAACCTCCACATGATGAAATACGAATATGATGTTATAAACAAAAACTTCGATATTGATTTCACAACAATGGAACTCGAAAAAATTGATGATGTTGATAAACAAACAAAAAATGGTCTGTTCTATTGGAAACCAACAAAAAAAACTTATTATTGTCCAATACTAAAATTAAAGAATAATGTCTGAAAACATATCTTCATACGAATACGTGAATCATCCCCAGCATTACGGTGGTGAAAATAATCCTTACGAGGTAATCAAAGTCATCGAGGCTTTGGAAATGGATTTCCATTTAGGAAATACCTTCAAGTATATTGCTCGTGCAGGAAAAAAAGGAACTGATAAAGAACTACAAGACTTGGAGAAGGCTTTGTGGTACCTTCAAAGAAAAATCGAATTGGTAAAAAATAAGTAATGTTTTATTACCTCTTCATAGGGATGCTATTCACCATGTTTGTTGAGATGGTATTGGTAAAAAGTTCAGGAGTAACCTTCACGATGGGTGAACGACTTTTGACAATTGCGATTTGGCCCCTTATGTTGATATACATGATATATGAAATACTAAAATAATGGAAAAGAAAATGAAAACAATCATCAACGGTGACTGCATCGAAGTGATGAAAACTCTTGATGAAGGGTCGGTAGATCTAATTGTAACCTCACCACCTTATGGTGTAGGTATCGATTATGATGTCCACGATGATGATATGACTCCCGAAGAATATTTGGACTTCACAAGAAAGTGGATGACCGAAGCCTTCAGACTCCTCAAGGATGACGGGCGTATTGCTCTGAACATCCCCTATGAGATCAACCGACAACAAAAAGGTGGTAGGGTGTTTATCGTCAGTGAGATCTGGCAAGTGATGAAGGAGATTGGATATAAATTCTTCGGTATCGTTGACTTGGAGGAAGAATCACCACATCGTAGTCGTACCACAGCGTGGGGTAGTTGGATGTCACCATCGGCACCTTATATCTACAACCCCAAAGAATGTGTGATCTTGGCTTATAAGAAACACCACATCAAGAAAGTAAAAGGTGAACCCGAGTGGGTTGGTGAACTCGGTGAGAAAGAAGACAAGAACGGAGTTATGAAACCAAAGACTTTCTATACCGATGAACAAAAGCGTGAGTTTATTGATTTGGTGTTTGGTCAGTGGAAATACTTTGCTGACACCAGAAGTATGACCAAAGCGACATTCTCTATGGATATTCCAACAAAGGCAATCAAGATCCTAACTTATAAGAACGATGTGGTCCTTGATCCATTCGCGGGTTCAGGTACTTCTTTGGTCGCTGCTGAGACTCTTGATCGTCAATGGATTGGTATTGAATTATCACCCGATTATGCTGAAGTGGCTCGAAAACGTGTCAACACATTTGTTTTAGAAAAGAGACAACAGGTGATTGAGATGTAAATAAATCCCCCGATTGGGGGATTTCTTTTTTAATGATATGACTATTTATAAGGATATATCTAAAGTATGGAATTGATTATTACAGAATCTCAATTAGAAAGAGTTCGTCAATATTTGAAAGAGGATCAACAAATCAATGAAGCGTGGTGGAACACTCTTGGTGATGTTGTTGGTATCTTTGACCCTACAGGTATTGTGGATGTTGTAAATGGAATTGATTATATCAGACAAGGGGATACCTTTTTTGGTATGTTGTCCTTGATTTCTGCAATTCCATACGTTGGGGATCTAGCGGCTAAACCATTGTTGTTGGCAGGTAAGGGATCTTCATTGGTAAAGGGAGCAAACAACGCAATCAAGTTATCCAAAGCCGGAAATGAGGCCAAGGCAATCGCTGAATTGAAAAAAATAGCCAACAGTAGTTCAATGACAAGAAAACTATTTGGTAGTTATAGAAGATGGGCTCCTAAATTGATGGAACTTGTTGATAAAATACCTGGTGGTAAATTGTCGGCACCACTCAAGGATACTGTAAAAGATGCTATCAGATTGTTCGGAAAAATTGGTGGTGGTACTCAGAAAGCTTCATCTATGATAAGAAGAGCTGCAGCAAAACCAATGACGAAAGAACAAACTATTGATTTGGCGAAAGCAGTCAAAAAAGCTGTAGCTGAGGATGCTAAACTATTCAGAACTTATGGTAAGGGAACCACTGCAGGACTCAAGGGGATTTCGAATTGGAAATTAGGTGGCGTGCCAAGACTTTTGGGTAACAGAGCGGTGAGAAGTTTGATGATCAGAACTAAATTTTGGGCGGGATTCTTGGATTATTTGGGCGTCGCTAACTTTGTTGGTCCCGATGAAACAATAGCTAAAATGGGTGAAGAAGCATTCAACTCAGCAATGGAAGATTACGTGAAGACACCTGAGGCTGAAAAGTATTGGAAAGATGATTTTTCTCAAACTGAAAGTCAAGAAGAGCCACAAGCAGCTCAACAACCAACGCAAAATAAAACCAAATCAATGACTCAAGACTTTTTGAGTGATATGTTGTTTGGTCCTTTAGAACCACTTGTACCATGATAAACGAAATTATTATCAATCTATTGGCGATGGAAAATCAAATGAGAATTTTCCATTGGCAAACTATGTCTTATGCTGAACATAAAGCCTTCGGGAAAATATACGAAAATCTATCAGAACTGATTGACAGTTTCGTGGAGGTTTGTATGGCCAAACATGGTAGACCCGATTTTGGAGGTGAATTTGTAATTCCTCAATTTGATTATAAATCCATCAACGTGGATCAATATATCAATAGTATGATTGAATTTTTGATTTCGTTGGATAATGTGTATCAGGAGCCATTGGATTCTGACATTCTCAACATCAGAGATGAAATGCTTGCTGAAGCTAACAGACTAAAATACTTACTTACATTGAATTAATATGAAAAAATTTAGAATAGACGAAAACGAAAGAGAGAGAATTCTCAATATGCACATTGAGGCTACAAAAAAACAATACCTTTCTGAAAGTGTTATAAACGAACAACCTTATTTCTTGTCACCACAAGAGACTTTTCAAATTCAGTCAGGACTCAATGATTACTTCAAAAACAAAGGTGTAAAAATCCAAGTTGTTGCTGATGGTGCGTGGGGACCAAAAACAATTGAAGCTTTGAAGAAGTTCCAACAACTTGAAGGATTAGAGTCGGACGGTAAGATGGGTCCAAAAACAATGGCAAAACTCAAGGAAGTAGGTATCAATGAAGACATAATTGACAAATTAGTCAAGTTTTTTTCTGGAATGTTTAAATGAAACAAATCATCAACGAGTCAGGTTTACGTGATATAAAAAAACTTGCCGAAAGATATCCAAAGGCTAAAATTTACTTTCACCAAGATTTGGACGGTGTAACAACCGCCATCGCTATGAAAAAATATTTGGAATCAAACGGCATCAATGTCGTTGACACTGAAGTTATACAATATGGTGATAAAGAATTTTCTGTTAAGAAAATGGACGCTCAGGGTGATACGATGCCTGTTTTGGTTGATTTTGCTCACGGTAAACCCATGTTTGTGATCCACACTGATCACCACGATAGACAAGCTGGTGCTGAGGAAACAGGAGCAAAATCATTTAGACCCTCTCGTTCGAATGTTGAAACTATTTCACAGATTGTATCACCCAAAGATCTTTTTCCTGAAACTGACTTACGTTTGATTTCTACTGTAGATTCCGCAGACTTTGCTAAATACAATATCACACCTGAACAAGTTATGAACTACATATTCAGATTAGATAAAGATAAATCTGCAATGGAAAATAAGTTCGCACTTGGATTGGTATTGAATAAGTTATTGTTAGCCTTCAAGAACAAACCAAAATTTTTAGAAAATTTGGTTATGAATTCTCAACCATCTTTATATTCTATTTTGGATCAGATAAAATCAGAAATGAAAGGTAGAGGATTGGCATCACCCGAAAACTTGAAAAGAAACCAAGAAGATTATGTTGAGAAAATGAAACAATCTCCTATGGTAAAATATGAAGATGGTATCATCATTCAGTATGGAGGTGGAAGTATGATGAAACCTGGTTCATACGATCGATACACACCATTCAAGAATAACCCTGAAGCCGATTTTTTGGTTATAGCATGGCCTTTAGGATTACTTCAAGCCTCTTGTAATCCATTCAAGAAAGATAGAGAACTCAAAGGGGTGAATTTGGGTGATATAGCTCAGGAGGTTCTATCAAAATGGGAAGACCAATTGAAAGGAAAAAAAGTCCCTCTATCAACTATAAAATATATCTCAGAATCCAAAATTACTCCTGAGTCGGTGGGATTCACATTCAAAGATTTCAAAGCAATCTATTCAGACAAAATCAAAGACATAGAGAACGGTGAAAAAATTATGAATAGGGTAGAACAAATTATGAACGTACCCTATAAGGAGTTGTCTGAGAAAGAGTTTGAGATTCTTGACAAAATCACTGTTTCTGCTTGGGACATAATACAAGCCAATTCAGGTGGACATAAATGTATAACAAATATATCTGGTCTAAATTACTTGGGTAGAGCCGCTAGACCTGATGACGATCCTTATCGATACAACCCTGAGGCGGACGACACACCTTACATCAAGTTCGTGAAAATGTTACAAAGAGAATTTGTGACTAAACTGAAAGAGAAGATTCAAGAATCAAAACAAACCACGTAGGTTGTGTTTCTCAATTTCGTTTTTTAATTTGATAACATAATTTGGGTCCTCAGCATAGCTCTGTCCCAAAACATACATGTATTCTGACTCTGTCTTAGCACCACTCAAATAACGTGTTTGGTAAAAGGCGTAGTCGTATACACTTTCCCTCCAAGTATCATAATAAGCATGGTTATGTTGGGTTCCTGATGCGGTGTTTACACGAACAGTTGCTTGTTTCATACCAAACAAGTTATTGTTTTCCTTGAAGATACGTGATTTGTAACCTCCAGTTTCCAAACGAGCTTGAGCGACAACAATGTGGGGGAACCGTACATTTAGGTCCTTCAACATAGTTACCAACTTATCTTGACTGAACTCATTACGATTGTTGATATCGATAATGAGAATCTCCTTTTCCAAATCACTCAAGTTTCTGATTTGGTCGATCCTACCATAAAGGTATGAAGAAAAAGAAACAAGACAACCAAAAGACAATGTGTAGAGTGAAATCTTCCAATAAGGAAGTACTTTCATGTCCAAGTCTTTTTTATAGTAATAATATAGGTATGGGACTTTCATACCCCAAAGTTATGAAAAAAATCAGTTCATTTCAACTTTGTCCCCAATTCTTATTTTTTTTGACCTACAAGTTCCTGCTGGTAATTCCAAAACAAATCCACCATAACCTTGATATGATGGACAATCGTTGTCTTGACAAGGGGGACAATTGGGTGATATATCCTGAATCTCATTATCACTGATGAAAACAATATCCAAAGGTATAATACAATTTTTCATCCAAAAAGATTGTAATGTATCCTCAGGCATCACAAATAACATTCCGTCAAAACCATCAAAGGTTTTTCCCATCATACCCATTCTTATTTTTTCAGGAGTGGATACAACTTTACAATCGAAGTCGATATTATTTATAGTGATAATCATACTTATAGATAAATATAGTATATGAAGAAAGCCGCCGGAATATTAGTCATATCACAAGGGAAGTGTATATTGTGTAAGAGAAATACAAACGGGAGTTTACCCGGTGAGTGGAGTGTTCCTGCGGGTGGTGTTGAAAAGGGTGAACCAATATTGGATGCTGCCAGGAGAGAATACTATGAGGAAACCGATATGGAAATTCATACACCACTAACTTTTATTGGAGTTATGGAAAGGTACAACCGAGAGGGTACCAAAAGGAAGGGGGTTATGTATTTGTTCAAAACAAATATAGATTCTCCTGTATTACCTGATTTAGATAATGCAATTGACGGTCATGAACATACTGAGTGTGGATACTTTGGAAAAAATGACTTACCTTTGCCCATGGGTGACGCCTTCAGAAGTTTAATTTCAAAATATTTATAGTTATGTCAGATAGCTCTTACAAGTTCATCTATTGGGATGAACCAGATTCCGATGATACGGAAACTACTAAACCGAAAAACAAAAGTTTTTCCGACAGTCTTGAAGAAGACGAATAAAGGTTAGGGTCTACTATTTATATACATGAAACTTTTAGAAATTCTCAGAGAAAAACTCATTACTGAACAGGCAACACAGACCGACCCTTGTGAAAAATTGGGTGAGGGAAAACAGTTCTGTAAAAATCTCAAGAAGATTTTGGATAAGGGTACTGGTGGTAAAGGTGCTGAGAATCTTAAGAAAAAAGCAATATCCGTTTTCCAAGAACTTAGAAATGGTGATTATATTTCTATGGGTGAGAAAATTGTTCTCAAACCTGGTAATGAATTTTACGAGAAACGTGTTAAAGACATGAAGAGAATCGTCAAGTTGTTAGATAAACATAACTCCTGTAAGACGATTCAGAAAAGGGTGAAAAAGGATATCAAAAAGTTGGAGGATAAAAATATGACCATGAGAGTGGATGATCAACAGAGTTATTCACTATTCAATAGAATTAACACTCATAGTAGTAATCAAGCCTACATTCTCACAAAATTAGCTCAGGAGATCAACAAGAAAAAAAGCTTCAAGTTTTATCAAATGGATACGTTTGACAACACTCAAATCATCGAAGAGGTGATGGAAGTATTGATGGATCCAAATTCTTTGAACACACTCGATGAACTTATTGGGAGGTTGATGCAAGACGAAGTATCACAAAATGCTGTTATGGATGCATTCAATTTTTCAAGATCAAGAGGCTTTGAGATTGAAAACCAAGGAGCACAAGCTTTAGAAAGATCAGGATTCAAAGTATATAAATTTTCAGATGATTTCGGATTCATTGATTATTTCGGAATTGATCTTGTTGCGGTAAAAAATGGAAAAGCCCATCCAGTCCAAGTGTCATCACAGATGAAAATGAATCCAAAGATATTCACTTACCAAGATTCTGACTGTAAAGTTTTTGCCTTGTACAAGTCCGGTGACAAATTCGTACGATATTCACCAGTAAAGTAACTTTTGGTGAGGTTGGATATATTTATAGTTTCACCAAAATAATTAAAATTTTTTTGTTGTAAGGTATTGACGGATCAAAAATTCGTTGTATCTTTGAAGTCCAAATGAGGGTAAAACCTCAAACGTTCTTTAGATCGCCAACGTTACCCCCCTAAAAGTAAGTTGGTTTTGAATTGGGTGGTTTAGCATCCATAAGATAACCCCAGTGATGGGACTAAAGGGGATGAAGGGAGTGTAGTAACTCTTGGATTCTCGCAGGAGTGATCCTGACAACTAAACAAAGTACCTACGGTGAAGACCCTGACGGCAAGTGCTGAGGGGAGGACACCACTCCGATTTCGTGGAGAGTCGGGGTTGAGATGGAGACATCAATAGGAAAAGGTACAGGTGACGGTTTGAGACATCCCGCCGGATGTTGTAAAGCTGGGTACCAGTCTGAGGGGTTACCACGGGGTCAAACCCACCGTAGTCCTGAATGACCGTGAACTGGCGGGTTCACAGAGAGGTGTGAAGCATTTCGTTTCCAAAAGAAACGGACCTTCTCCCGAAGCACATCTTTCATTCTTCCACAATAGCTACATATCAACTGAATGATATTCTAAGATACAAGCGAAAGTCTTCGGGCGTTGTGACTGACAGGTGTCTAATACTTGAAGTCAACGGACTAATCAAGTCATAAGCGGACCGCAAGTCCTCTTATGTCAATCTCGAAATACCTCGTGGGACGGCCATCCCTTAGTGAGTTCGCAAGACTTGAGAGAGTAGAGTAACGGTTGAGTAAGTTACAACGAAAAGAGTGGTAGACTCAAATTACCGACACTGATCTGATACGAGTGGCAACACTTGTGGATAGAAGGAGCAACCAATCTATGGGTACTCTCCTCAAAGACGGATCACCGAAACTTGTAATCTCAGAGTTTCAGCCTAAACCCTCATCAGAAACGGTGGGGGTTTTTTCTTTTAATTCATATTTATCATTATGAAACTTCTTTCGGCTATCAAGTCATTGATTTTGGAATATATCCACGATGATGCGGATTTGATTGTTTATGAAACAATCGATGGCATAGATGTTGAAGTATGGAAAAGTCCACATACGGAAGAACTAAGAGGTGAGAAAAAAAGAATACCTGAAAATAGGGTTATGATCAAACTGATCCAAGAATCAATCCCTCAGATTGTAAAAAAATACTTCCAATCAGGAAAAAACTTTCGGTTGATTGACAAAGACGATCCCAAAAAGATTAGGTTCGCGGTGAGACGAATTAAGGGTCAGTCACGACCTCAAATGATTTTACAAATTGAAGAATTGAGTGAAAACAAAATCGTCCTCAACATGATTACATTTTTAGACACCGGTACTGATTTATTTGGTATCAACAATCCAAACAAGGCAAGATTTATTTTAGATGTTGGTGAAAAAGATTTGGTGGGTAAATAATTTTGCCTTACCTTTGAAGTGTTGATCAAGTATCAACTGGACACGAGGAGTTTTATCAAAGTTGTACTCGGTCGAGTGTTTATAGAAACTGGTTTAGTGAAAGGGTCCTTCGGGACCCTTTTTTGTTTGGATAATATTTCTTATACTTAATGTTATGAAAAGACTTTTATTCATTCTGTTCACGATGTTGTCTTTCGTGGGCTTCGGATCTCACTACGCAGGTGGAGATATCCAGTACCGTTACGTCGGTGATTCAACAGGTATAAACCACCACTATAAAGTTATATTGAGACTTTACCGTGATGTGAGTGGTATTGGAATGCCTGCGACGACTACAGTGACTGTGAGTTCTTCATGTTTTGCAAACATAAATGTTCCCATGACACAACAAGCGGGTTCAGGTTTGGTGGCACCTACATTGTTTGACTGCGTAACACCAGGAAGTGCTGGTACAAAGACTTTGGAAATCTATACTTATAAGGGATTTGTTATTTTACCTGGTACTTGTAGTAATTTTAAGTTTTGGTGGTCAGACTGTTGTAGACCCGGTGGGATAACGAATATTTTCGGTTCCAATGGGGCAATCGGTGCGGATGGATTTTTCTTCGATGCTGATTTGAATAATACATTAGGAAATAATTCTTCACCAATATTCATATCAGAACCTGTCAGATCTTTCTGTGTCAATAAAACATTCAACTGGGCTCAAAAGAGTGTTGAATATAATGGAGATAGTATTCACTATCAACTTATATCATGTAGAGAAGGGGTTTATCCAACACAAACTAATATTCCATTTGATCCTGGATATTCGGCAACACAACCAGTCACATCAACCTTTTTCAATATTCATCCGAAAACCGGTAACATCAATTTCTTACCAACAACTCAGGAAATAGATGTTATGAGTGTGAAGATTTCGGAATACAGATTCGATTCTACATTTAGTGTTTGGTATGAGGTTGGATCCTCGTCGAGAGATATGATGATCTCGGTCACGGCCAACTGTTCACCTGCAGCAACTCAAGGAGTTGTATTGGATTACAATTATCCAGGACAATATTTGGACTCAGTGACCATGTTACCAGCGGTGGATTATAGTTGTGGTGATTCATTAATTGACTTGCATTTCTTGATTAAGATTGATTGTGAGACAATAGCAGAAGATGGTAGTGATTTTAGAATGACCAATCCGTTGGGACAACCGATTCCAATCAAAAGACTTTCAGCAACTTGTGATGTCAACAGTGAAACCCAAGAAATTACTGTACACTTGTTCAAACCTCTGATGGTAAATGGTAGATATTTTTTATATTCGAAAACTGGTAATGATGGTAACACCCTCAACAACAAATGTGGGTTCCCTATGGATGAGTTTGACACCTTGGTGATCATTGTTGATGATTGTTATGATCCGATTTGGAAATTCGAAAATGTGACAGTAGTCAACGACAATCACACCATGTTGGAATGGAGTATTGATACTAACAGTTTTGATACGACATACTTTGAAGGTTATGGAATTTACCGTTGGGATGGTACGCAGTATGCATTCCGTCAAGTTGTTCCAAAGTGGAACAAGTTGTACTATGATGATCTTACCGCGACAAATGTAGACGGTGAAAGTTATTCCTATAAGATTGATTTCCGTTACAGTGGATTTGTATTTGGTCCTTCGGACTCTATTCAATCTATTTGGTTGAGAAGCAATGGTGGTTGTGATTCAGTGTGTTTGGTTTGGAATCAATATGATGGTTGGATCAATCCTAAGTATGACGTTTACATTGATTACAAAAATCAGTGGGTGAAGTGGAACTCATTACCTTTGACCGACACTGTTTATTGTATGGTGTCAGATACTTTAGATGTTGGTAGTTACAATATCAAGGTGGTAACACAGGACAGTGGTTATGTGAGTGAGAGTAACTATGTGATTTGTGTTCAACCTGAACCACCAACAATTACAATCCCGAATGTAATTACACCGAACGGAGATGGCAGAAATGATTTCTTTGTAATCAGAAACTTACTTCAGTATGATTACAGACCTCTGATTATCAAAAACAGATGGGGTAAAACTGTGTATGAATCAGATCAATACAATAACGATTGGAATGGTCGTAATGTTCCTGATGGTGTTTATTATGGTGTTGTCCAAATTATAATGAACGGAGAAATTCAAAGTTATCCATTCATGGTAACAATTCTTCATAACTAATTTGATTGTGTAAAACTTTATTTATATATTTGTCTTATGATTTTCGAAATGACCCAAACCCAAAAAGATAGACTTCAGAAATGGCAAGATGCCATCGAAGTTGTCTACGGATCCAAAGGCCAATATGACTACACTTTCACTCCGATGGAAGGTGGATACTCAATCAGAGTTTATAGTGAGTTGGCGGATTTTGAACTCGATCTAACTGAACCTGTAAATTAATAAACGATGCCAGAATTTGAAAGTTATATAGATATCGATGTGGATGATTTTTTGTCTGCGTTATCTACGAGAGAAAAAGAAGAATTAGTTGATGCCATGGTAGAAGATGGTTGGGTAAAACGAATTCATCCCAAAGGTACTAACCCTGAAAACAACTTACCTTCAGTGACTGAACTCGACTGGCAGGAATTGACAAATAAGTTCTCTGTAATCCGTTTACGTATATCATCTGAAGATGAAACCACAATTAGGGAAATCCTAAAAAGATATTAGTATCATTGTTGAAAACTCTTCTTTGACTTGGTCCTAAATTTGTTGTATCTTTGACTAAATAAAAAAACTAACTATGAGCACTTTTGACATTCAAATGATTTTGGTATGGAGTCTAATCGGTCTTTCTTGGATCGTACCCTCTGTAATGCGTCGTCTTGGTTATACCAAAACTGACGGACTATTCAATTCGTATCTCGCGGGTATGTACCTCCTTATGATGGCAGTAGGTGCAACCGCATCGTACTTTCTAACACATTAATTTTATGACAGTAAAACAAGCACTCAAAGAAAAGAACAAACTAACCAAACAGATTCATGGTTTGGTAGTTCGTCTTCAAAAGTTCAACTCGATGGAGGAAGGTTCAGTAAGAACCTATGATCCACGAGTAGATATGGATCAACTAACCAAATCTATTTCGGATTTGGTTGATCTCAAGACTCGTATTCACAAAGCTAATGCTAGTGTGTACGATAAGATTTTCCGACTTTCGGAATACAAAGGTTTGGTAAAGTACCTTCGTGTGATCGATTGTTCGGAAGGCAAAGTCAGTGAATCTCGTAGATTTGCGGAAACAGGTTCTGTTGTGAAAACTACAGTATTCGACCAAGTTGAAATGGATAACTTAATTCTTTACTACGAAGGTGAGATTGAGAGAATCCAAGAAGAATTGGATATTCACAACTCCACCACTCACATCTAAATGTTGGCGTTTGTTAGGGGTTTGAATTGGCAGACTCGCACGGTCTAATTACAAATATTCTAAAGTATGATGCGTACGATGATGGTTCTGAAAGTCAACAATCACCACTCAAACAGGTTCAAAAGTCGTTAAGGAGAGGATCAAAGAACTCAAACTTCTTTTATAATTGATTCATACCTAACAGCCCAACAGCCCTCACCCTTGAAATATAGGGTGGGGGTTTATTTTTTATATGTATTTAATATTTTAGGGGTATGAAAATAGGTGTATTATTATCGGCTTACGACAGTGAAAAATATCTCGAACAGGTTTTAGAACCTTGGATATCGATGAAGAAAAGTTCTGAACATGATATCGTCATTGCGGCATCCAATGGACAATGGTTGAAATTCAAAGAGGCGGGTGTTGAACCAACTATTGATCAGACAGGTCAAATCTTGTTGGATTCCAAAGTAGATTTTATGTACAGGATCGTCGGTGATAATGTTGTCTCTGAAGAGGAAAGTAGGACAATCCTTTTGAGGTATTTACAATACCACAAGTGTGATTTGATATGGGTACTCGACGGTGATGAGGAATATACCATTCTTGAAATTGAAAGGATTATTGATTATGTAATACATAATTCTGAGACGGAATGTTTCAGAATAAATTTCAAGAACTACACATTGAGGTTACCTTTGTTCCTCAAGGATTTTGTAAGAGCAACAATTTATAGAGATAATATAAGAGGAGGTTTGTCTGAATTTTTCTTTGATACTGATGCATCATATCACGATGGTTCCGTACCTGATACTTTGAACACAACGATAATTCCAAGGTTTGTTGCATTTCCTAAACACTACACGTGGTTGAAAGAAAACAAACGCACCTTCGAAAAGATTGTTCACCAAGAACACAAATATATTTGGGGTGGACCAAAAGGTGCAAGATGTGCATACAAGATTGATAATGATGAAATCAAATTCAATGAAAAGTTTTGGAACCAAAGAGGTTTACAAATACCTGTCTTGAAAGAGGAAGGTGAGATCTATAATCATTCATTTGATTTGGAATATAATAGGTTAGAAAATAGGATTGATATATCAAATGTCAGTACACCAGGTGAGTATCGATTCGAGATATTTGATATGAACACTGGTGATAAACTTTATGAAAGTCAAATCAACATGGCTTTTCATTGGAGTTATTGGGTGATGCCATCCGTGGATAGAAATTTCAATGATGAAGAGGATTTCAAAGGGTTTAGGATTGACGTTTATAGAAATGATTTCTTTTATCACCAAGAATTCCTTCATCTAAGAGTTTAATTTGATGTTGCAAATTTTCTTTCTTATGTTTGTTATATGAAAGATAATTTACCTTTACCCGTTGAGTATGGGATGCGTATCATCCTGTTCATTCTTTTTATTTTTATTTCCCTCGTCGTAGATAAATTCTCGTTTGGTATGATGGGTCCTCAAAATGCCATCAAAACTGGCCTTGGTGTTTCCTTGTTTTTGGGTAACAACATCATAAGTTTTTTTCTCAGTTACAAAGTAATCAAACCAATCTTCAAAGTATTCGATTACAAATGAAAAACAAAACCGATGAAGAACTATTGAGATCCTATTATGGATACAAAACAAATGGTATCAGAAGTTTTGCGTCTTGGTGGGGGTTCAAATTGATTGAAGCGGAAATAAAAAAACGAAAATTATTGGAGAACCCCCCTAAATAATCTACACCTATTACATAAAAACTATATATTTACAGACAACACCCTTACAAAATAGGGGGTCAAAGAAAAAAAATATGAAAACAAAAATCAAACTTGAGTATGTATGGCTTGATGGATACGAGCCAGAACCAAACCTTCGTAGTAAGGTTAAAGTAATCGGGGTGGAGAACCCACTTGAATTGAGTGTTGATGAATGTCCCATGTGGGGTTTCGACGGATCATCAACGATGCAGGCTGAGGGTCACTTTTCGGATTGTATTCTCAAACCTGTAAGAGTTTACCGTAATTACTTAAATAAGGGTTACCTTCAATCATTCTTTGTAATGTGTGAGGTTATGAATCCTGACGGAACACCTCACAGTTCAAACACCCGAGCTGAAATTGGTGAAGAACAAGAGGATCTTTGGTTTGGATTTGAACAGGAGTATACAATTATTGAAGATGGTCGTCCATTGGGTTTTCCAAAAAACGGATATCCTGAACCTCAGGGTAAGTACTACTGTGGTGTGGGAACTGGTTTAGTTGGGGGTCGTGAGTTTGTTGATAACCATATGGAGATGTGCATCAAAGCGGGTATTGATATCACTGGAACAAACGCTGAGGTTCTTCTTGGTCAGTGGGAATACCAAGTGTTTAGTAAAGGTAAACTAAAAGCTGGTGATGATCTTTGGATGAGTAGATACATTCTTCAACAGATGAGTGAGGAATATGGATTCAAGATTGAGTTCCATCCTAAACCTGTTCAGGGTGATTGGAACGGATCAGGACTTCACTGTAACTTCTCCAATCAGATTATGAGAGAGTTCGGTGGTCAGGAATATTTCCAAGTGTTGTTCCATCGTTTGGAGGAAAGACACGATCATCACATTGCTCATTATGGATCAAGTAATGAACTTAGACTCACTGGTAAACATGAGACCCAAAGTATTGATAAGTTCAGTTGGGGTATTTCTGATCGTGGTGCTTCCATTCGTGTTCCTTTGAGTACCTCTGAGGATTGGAAGGGGTATGTTGAGGACCGTAGACCGGCATCAAATGGTGATCCCTATAAGATCGTGAAGGTGATCTCTGAAGCTTTGGACTTCACCACCGACATTGATGAGATGGTGGATATGATGTTTAACGAAAATGATATTTGACTTAGACAAATTTCTGATTATTGTTGTAACACAAAAAAAAATATTATATGAAAAACTTAATTATCGACAACGCTCACTCTGAAATCGGATTCAAAGTAAAGCACCTTATGATCTCAACCGTAAAAGGTAACTTCACAACCTTCAGTGGTGGTGTTGATCAGCAGGGTGAAGTATCCGTTTCAATCAATGTAAATTCAATCAATACTGGTAATGCAGATCGTGATAACCACCTCAAGTCAGCTGACTTCTTCAACGCTCAAGAATTCCCAACCATGACATTCAACTCAAAGAATGCCAACCTTATGTCAGATCAACTTGTTGGTGAACTTACAGTCAAAGACATTACCCTTCCAATCGTATTGGATGTTGAATACAACGGAAAGAGTGTTGACCCTTGGGGTAATACCAAACACGGTTTTGAAATCAATGGTGTAATCAACCGTAACAACTATGGTCTTACTTGGAATGCTCCATTAGAGACAGGTGGTGTATTGGTTTCTGAAGAAGTGAAACTCTCTATCGACCTACAACTTATGGAAGTAGTTGAAGAAACTGTTACAGAATCTGCGGAATAAGTAAAACTTATGTATTCTGTTGAACCCTCACCAATGGTGGGGGTTTTTTATTGAAATAAAATGTATATATTTGAAAAAAAGTAATCGAATGATTTTATTTTATATTTTCGGAACACTATTCGCCTTGGTTTCGGTTTTTGTTTTGGGTGAACTTGTTACAAGTAATCTACCTAATACCAAATTCTCAAAATGGTGGAGGAATTATGTTGTTTACGAGTGTCAAGAATGTGAATAACCAAAATATCTAAGAGTGAATATATTCTTTCTTGATTGGGACGTTGAAAAGAACGCTCACTACCATTGTGATAAACACGTGGTGAAGATGGTATTGGAGACAGCTCAGCTCTTATGTGGTGTCCATCACATGACCGAGCATGATACCGTACATGTACCGTACAAGTTGTCCCACAAGAATCATCCCTGTGCTATTTGGGCTCGTGAGAGTTTGACTAACTATTTGTATTTGGGAGAACTCGGATTGGAATTGTCCAAGGAATATACCTACCGATATTCTAAAAGACATAAGTCTCAAGAAATTATTGAGTGGTGTTTGACCAACCATCCACACATCGATGATAAAGGGTTCACATTACCTCCTAAGGCAATGCCTGATGAATATAAAGTTGAAGATGTGGTTGAGTCCTATCGGAATTATTATATGGGTCCTAAGAAGAGTTTTTTGAGTTGGAAAAACAGGGAAGTACCTGATTGGGTTACTCTATAACATTATCAATCCAAGGTATTGACTTGTCTTCATAAAAATGTTCAGTCCAGTCATATTCGGAATCTATATAATCCTCATCATAAAGTTCAGGATCATAATCCCAAAAATTTTCCTCGACATCATCCTTAACCACCTTACTCATTGAGGGTAAATAAGGAACAATCATTTTACGTTTCTCAACTAGCAGTCTTGTAACTTGAGACTTACTCTCCACCTTTAGTGTTTGCGTTCTTTCGAACTCATCTGGAAATTCTTGTTCCTTGATCTTCTCATAGTTATTAACTGCGTAATTCAAATATTGGGGTGAAATACTACTGCGTGATAAATCCACACCTACCAATTTAGCAGATCTTCCAACAAGATCTGAACGACCATAACTTTGTAACGATTTAATTAATTCTTGGAAAAGTTCTTCTTTACTACCAAGTTTCACTAAAGCCCTAAGAATTATCTTTTCCTTTTTGGTGGGTGGAATATTTTTCATATATTTGTGGTATAAATGATAAATACGATGTACAAAGTAAAATTTGTTGACCAAGAAGGAAACAAGAAAACAATTTTTATACCTGAGGGTCAGGCTTGGCTAAATTTTGGGAACTTTGCGGGAATGGGACAATTCTCCAAACTAAAAATTTCAAAAGTTTCTGACCAAGAAGATTTGGTAAAGTAAAATATCCTTAGTATCTTTGTCATATGAAAATCGCACACAACATTCGAATCCTTCACGACACCATGGGTGAGTTAGTCAATGAGACGTTCGTAAACTACGAACAGTTCTCCATCTTCCTCAAACTCATCGACGGATGTCTCGGACACAAAGAACACTTTGACTTCTTCAACGGGTCGGACTACTTGGTTCACATCCCTTACCGAGTATTGGTCGAGTCGGTTATTCTGACCAAGATGGACGACATGGGAGCCATCGAAATGGCTAAGTCTAAAATCGAAGCACTGGTAACGAAGTCATGAGTAGTTTTTGGAAATTCGTAGGAGGTTTGTTGGTAGGAGCGGCGGCGGCCCATCTTGTAAATGAGGAGTACAAGAAACGGAAACAAGGGCCGCCGCCATCTCGGAGGGAAGAACCCAAAGAGGAACCAAAACCAAAAATGAACAATAAAGTTCATTCTGAAAAAAATATGGTTGAGGATCTGATCCGAACCTATGAGACCAAGAAAAATAAAACCCGAAGGGATCAAGATACTTTGGATCTCCTTCGGATCAAACTTAGACAAATACAAAATAACTAACATGGAAGATATTGGACTATTCGGTATGATTGATTTCACTCTTGCTGAAGAACTTGGGGTGGATGTTGATACCTACAACCACGTTATTGAAAATAAATGTACATATTGGGAAACCTTATTTATTATTACTGTGTTTTTGGATCAGAGAACTGACAAAATGGATAAGGCTCGTCAAATATTCCAAAACAAACTTAACGATGGAGAACGAAATCATTCAGAGAATTCAACGAGAGAAAGTTCACCATCCCTTCAGGGGGTTTAAGTGGAGTCATACCTACGATCCATTTTTTGTTTCAATAGTTGGTGGAGATGGAGCGTTCTACGGAGATTTTATTGAAACTTTTGAAGTTGCAATAATTGACATTAGAACAAATGAGTTTGTGACTCGTAAATTTTTTGGTGGATTTGAGGATGTTCTACCTTATCAAAAAAAGGATGATGTGATAAATATTATCAGAGTTTTCGAAGGAGGCCCCTCTCCTAAAACTGGGGTGGTGGAAGCTGACTAAACCGTCAGCCCCAAAGGTCAGATTTTTTCTGACCTTTTTCATTTTGAATATATTTATGAATATGAGTAAAGAATATATCCTTTCAGAATCTCAAATGAGAAGAATTGTCGAGATGATGAAATCAGAAACTAACGAAGGTTCTGATGGTAATTACATGGCTAAACAACAACTTTTCACAATAGCTACAACCGCATACAAAATGTGGGAAGCTATGGAAGACGGTGAGGAGTTAGAAGATTGGATGGCATCAAAAATTGCTCAGACTGAACAGGGGATGGTTTCCGTGTTCAAAGCCTACATGTACGATGAATTTGAAGACTCAGTGAAAAGGGGTGTATAAAATCATCACAGGACCCCCTCGAGGGGTTTTTTTATTTAATTTTTGTTGTATATTTATTCCATTATAAACCCCACAAATTCCCAAAAAAAATGAACTTAGAACAAGCCAAAGCTATTCTCAAAGAAAATGGTAAACCAACCTGCCCTTGTAAGTATGAAAACAGTTTTTCGAAGATGATCGAAGAAGCTATCAAAATCCAAGAAAGAAAAAACTTGGCCTAAAATGACAAACGAGGAAATATTAGAGGAATTGTATTATGATGTTCATAATAAAGGCTTGATTGATCAGTTCCGTCAAGAAATTGATAGTTTAAAAGTAGTTCGTCAAAACTATACTCACTTGGAACTTGCTGAAGTTGCCTACGAAAAAATTGTAAAATCTGATTTTGGGAAACAAAGTTGATTTTTTTATTGTTGGGTGTCAGAAAGGTGGAACAGTCTCGATGGCTTACAACCTGAATCAACATCCAAATATACATTTACCCGAGGGTGAACCTCATTTTTTTGATCAATTACATTTTACTCCCGAGTATAGTCAATACCATTCCAAATTCAAACCTGGTGGGAATAAAGTCAACGGAGAATCAACACCCTCAAATGGTTTTATCGGTGTGGCTATTGACAGGATAGTAAAATACAATCCTGATGCAAAATTTATTTATTTGTTACGTGAACCTGTAAGTAGAGCATATTCACAGTGGAATATGTATAAACAAGGGGGTAGAATAAAAGAAAGTTTTAGTGAGTTTTTTCATAGGGACGAAATGATTGATTTATCCGAAATAAAATCGAATGGAATGTACCCTCAACAAAGGGGATTTTATCACGAACACATAAAACACATTTTGACTAAAGTAGATTCAGAAAATCTTTTGATTTTGATAAGTGAAGATGTTAGGAAAAATTCGGAACAAAATTACTTAAAAATATTGAAATTCTTGAATGTAAACCCTCATCAGAATATCATTTCGATCCAAGAAAAACATGTGAGAAAATATTCAAGTGAAATTAGTAGAAGTGATTTTATGATGGGTAAAGAAGTGTTTGACAAACATAATGAAAAGCTTTATAATTTACTAGGGTACGAAATAAAAGAATGGGAAACCAAATATGAACAATTTAGATAAAAACTACCAATCACTCCTTCAAGACATTATTGAGAATGGAGTTAGAAAATCAGATCGTACTGGTACAGGAACAATTTCTGTATTTGGTCGTCAAATCCGACACAAAATGTCTGAAGGGTTTCCTTTACTGACCACCAAGAAAATGGCTTGGAAAACTATGATCACTGAGTTACTTTGGTTCTTGAGGGGTGATACCAATATCAAATATTTGGTTGACAATGGTTGTCATATTTGGGATGGTGATGCTTACAAGAACTATCGTAAGGTCTATGAGATTGAGAGTCGTGAAAACACATCACCTTATTACTCCAACACTCTTGCGGATCTTCATATGCTCGAAGATCTAACTATGGAGCAATTTATTGAAAAAATCAAAACCGATGATGAGTTTGCTAAAAAGTGGGGTGAATTAGGTCCAATTTATGGTAAGCAATGGAGAAAGTGGGGTGATGGTGGTTATTCTACTTGGACAGATGAAAATGATAAGGTAATGCATAGACATAGAACAGATTACCCTCAAGTAGACCAAATCCAAAACATAATCAACGACCTTAAAACAAACCCAGATTCAAGACGATTAATGGTTAATGCTTGGAATGTAGGTGAAATGGATCAAATGGTTCTTCCACCTTGTCATTATGGATTTCAAGTTTACACAAGAGAGTTAGGTGTTGATGAGAGAAATAAGATATTTGCATCAAGAAGTCCAAATGACCCAAGCCCACGTATAAGTGAATTCTATGATAGAAATAATATACCTAAACGAGCAATCTCTCTAATGTGGAATCAACGTTCAGTAGATACATTCTTAGGTTTACCGTTCAATATTGCTAGTTATGGTTTATTACTTGAAATCATTGCAAAAGAAGTAAATATGATTCCCGATGAATTGATTGGTAACCTTGGTGACGTACATTTATATTCCAATCATATTGATCAAGCTAAAGAACAGATCGGTAGAGAACCATTCGAATTACCTTCATTGGAAATACATCGTACCTTATTTGAATTTGGAAAACCTGACCCAAATAAGTTAGACTTGGATTATTACAGTATTCACAGTTTCGAACTATCGGGTTATCAATCTCACCCGAGTATAAAAGCACCACTATCAAACTAAAAATATGGCAAATCAATATTATGAACTCATTCCAACACCAACTTACGAAATTGATGGAAAAGTAAGATTGGTTGAAACTTGGAACATGGACTTAGGAACATTCCTAAAACAAAACGCTGGTAAGAAAATTTTTATTTACGAACCAACAATTACAACAAACAAAATTAGAGCCATTGTCATATGAAAAAAATTATAAATTATTCTTTAGTATTACTATTTTTCCTATTAGTAAATTTTTCAGGACTTGCTCTTGGTTCATTATGGACTGATCCTGGTGTAAACTCAGAATGGTATCAAAACATCATCAAAGCCCCATGGACCCCACCAGGTTTTATTTTTGGTTTATCATGGACACTCATAATGATTTGTTTTTCAATATTCATGACTAACTTGTATGAGAGAAATGATGGAAGTTACAACCCAATAATACTATTCTCTTGGTTTTTGAATATTATATGGAACCCACTTTTCTTTTACCTTCATTGGACTTGGATCTCTGCGGGTGTAATTATTCTTTTGACCTTAGTCATTGGATTCTTGATTCATGAAAATCGTAAACGATACAAATACCTATGGTTATTGTTGTCACCTTATTTTATTTGGTTGAATATTGCTACTTCCCTAAACTTGTTTACAGCTTTAGTTAACTGATATGAAAATAGAGTACGGTCCCCTGAAAGACTTGAGAATTATCACTCCGTCAGTCTATCAAGACAAGAGAGGTTATTTTTTCGAAAGTTATAACCAACAACTTTTCAGGGAAAAAGGTATTTACAATAATTTTGTTCAAGATAATCAGTCGATAAGTACAAAAAATGTTTTGAGGGGATTACATTTTCAGACCCTTGCACCTCAAGCTAAACTTGTTAGGTGTGTTGTTGGTCAAGTTTGGGATGTCGTTATCGATTTGCGCAAAAGTTCACCAACTTATAAACAAACTTTCGCTATCGAACTTTCAGAAGACAACATGATGATGATGTTTGTACCAAAAGGTTTTGCTCATGGTTTCATAACGTTATCGGACGTTTCAGTATTTCAATATAAATGTGATGAAATATATCTACCCACTCAGGATTCAGGTATTGATCCATTCGATGATGAGTTCAAGATAGATTGGAAGATTGACAGAAACGATGTGATTTTATCAGATAAAGATTCAGGTCTTACCAAGTGGGCAGACAAAGAAAAATTTGTAAATTTTTGATTATTGATTCTTCAGAATGGAGTCCAAAAATTTATAACCCTCAATGTCTTTCGAATCATTCAATTTTTGCATGATTCTCATCACCTCAGTTTTGTTGGGGTAAGATAATTTTTTTATCAAGTCATCCGAGTTGGAGACAGAAAACAAATTTTGTAATTTGTTAGAGAATTCCACATTAGATAAAAGAAATTCTTTAACTTTGCTAAGATCACCCGAGATGATTTCATCAAAAAGATTTTCTGAAACATTTTGTTCCTGAAGTTTCATCATATCAATCATTCTCAATATTTCAAAGTTCAACTTAGACATTTTAGTTTTTTTTGTAAGTTAATCTTTTTATAACCTCAGGTTCTTGAGGAACTTCCTTTTTTTTCGGTAGAATGAAATCCAAAAACTTTTTGATGATGTTCATATTTGTTTTTTTAGATAAATATGATAAGGGTTGAAATAGTTTGATATTCAATTACTATTATATAAAAATAACAAAAATGAGTAACAACGAAAATTTAGTAGATGCTGGTTGGATGGTTCCAGCATTGATTTTTGCTAAGGCATTAGGAAATATCTTGGATGAGAGCCAAGGTATGGTAATCGATTTGAATGAGAATACTAAAATTACAGGGTTTGATGACCTCAAGAAAGTAATTGTTTATAAGAAAGACGAACAAATTCATATCGGACCATGTGAAGAAGATATCGAAGAAGGTACAGTTTTGCAAATCGGTGGTGTAAATGAAACTGAGTAATTGATTTTTAGAATTCTTTTCATATATTTATATCTCAAATAAAACTTATCATTTATATTATGAAAAACATTTTTGTTTTCGCTCTTGCAACTCTTTCTTTGGTTGCTTGTTCAAACTCTGAAGAGGCTGCGGTTGAAGAAACTGTAGTTGATACAACTTTGGTTGAAGAAACCGTTGTTGAAGATTCTTTGGTTGTAGAAGAAGTTGAAGTAGAGGGTGAGATGGCAACTGAGGAGTAATCCAAGATTGACGCCAACAAAAAGGTCGGGAAACCGACCTTTCTTTTTTAACAAACATTTCTTTTCAATAATTTTCTTTTTCTTATTATTCTTTAGAAATTGTTATAATGAATATTTTAGGAATTCACCCTTCACACGATGCCTCATTAGCCATCGTAAAAAATGGAAAACTCACACACGCGATTGCGATGGAGAGATATTCAGGTAAGAAAAAATCAAGTGAAATCACTCGTGAGTATTTGGACAGATTTTTATGGGATTGTGACCTAACCTTGGATGATATAGATTTGATAACCATGTCCCATTGGGAATGGTCAAATATTGATTTTATGAGAATTTATTCACCTATGGATCAACCATATCCCTTACGAGTTTTTGGTAGAGATCACGGTTCCGTTTCAATCCTAAATCATCTAGATGTGTATTGGAGGTCTGATATGGAAAATTGGAAACCAGAATTTTTAGAAGGTGTGGGTTTCAGTTTGCCAAACTATTGGGACAGATTAAGACCACCACACACCAATCATTCAACTAGACTCAAAAACGCTGTAAACCTGAATGTAGTAATAGAAGATTACTCGAGAGTTATACCAGGATTCTTCATTGATCATCAACTATCTCACGCCTCAGCAGCATTTTTCACTTCACCGTTCGAAAGTGCTGCGATTTTTACGGCTGATGCCTCGGGACCTGAGCATGGGTCAACGAGTTCATTCTGTGTTGGAAAAGGAAATTTTTTAGATATTCTGAAAAATCCACAAGTTCAAATCGGTACTTTTTATGACGTTGCAACAGAATACTCAGGTATCGGACCAGGGTTGGAAAAGGCGGGTGTTCTGATGGGTTTATCGGCCTACGGAGATGTTAGTAAAAAAGTTCAGGACAATTGGAAACTGTGGACACAACCAATGAGATTTCGTCATGAGGAGGAGGATCACACTTACGCAGACTGGTTGTTTCTTCAGTTAAGTGGTAAATTTCCATTCGTTTTACCTGATCAAAGACCTGAAATAATAAATCAGGAACATAACTTCGAAATGTGGTCGAGGGAATATCAAATGGTTTTTTCCAAAGAAGAGTCTGACACTCAAAGAGGTATGAACTTAGCTGCGGACATTCAGTTTTTGACTGAAAGAGGATTAGTTGAGTTTGCTTCACAACTTTTCCAAGAATCAATTGATTTACATAATGGTAATTTGTGTGTCGGAGGTGGATTATTTTTGAATTGCAACTCAAACTACAAAATAATGAGGGAAAGTGGTTTCAAACAAATGCACATGTTCCCCGCTTGTGGGGATGATGGATTATCGGTCGGATCTGCTTTGTATGCAACACACGTTCTGTATAAATTTCCAAGACAAACATATGAAAACAAAGAACTCATGTTCTTAGGTTATGAATATCCTGACTTACCCGAATCAAATTTTGAACCACTTGAATTGGATTTGAATTACGTTGCAGAAGCCCTAACCCAAGGACAAATTGTTTGCTGGTATCAGGGTGGTGGTGAAATGGGACCAAGGGCTTTAGGACACAGGTCTTTTCTTGTCGATCCGAGACGTAAAGAGATGAAAGATGTTTTGAATAGTCGAGTTAAATTTCGGGAATGGTATAGACCTTTTGCGCCAGTGGTATTGAATGAGTTCAAAGAAGAATGGTTCAGAATGGATTTTGAATCTCCATTTATGTTGTTCACTGTACCCTGTAAAAGACCCTTTGATATTCCTGCAGGTGTCCACATTGATAACACAGCCAGAGTTCAAACTCTTAAAAAGGAAGATAATGAAAAATTGTATGAACTTATTTATAAGTTCTATGAAAAAACTGATGTACCAATTCTTTTGAATACATCATTAAACGTAAAAGGTAGACCAATTGTCGAAGATCCATGGCAAGCCATGAGTTTATTTGAGGATTCGGATGTGGATCTTTTAGTGATAAACAATAAAATGTATAAAAAAAAATAACATGAACAACGAACAAAAAGCTCAACAATATCAACAAATGATGTATCAGTTCGATTTGATTTCAAATAAAATCAATCAAATTAAGGGTTTGAATTTTGAACTCACAGAACAACAATCAATGGAAATAAAAAAGTTACAAGTAGAGCAAAACAGAATTATGAATTCTGTTAAGAGACTAATGGATATGTAATATGGTTGTACTGGGATTAGCACCAAATCACGATGCTTCTGTGTGTGTTGTAATTGACGGTAAAATAATATCGGCGATTACAAGAGAAAGATTGTCACGTAAAAAGAAAGACCGATACGTCACTCAGAGAATGATTGATTATGTTCTAAGTGACGCTAACATCACAATTGATGATGTGGATTATGTTGCAGTCAGTTATTGGTATGAAAATAGAATGGATTGGGTGAATGAAAATGAAGATTTCAAATTTTACATTCATGAAGATGATGCTCAAATTTTTTCAGTAAAATACACTCCCAACACGAATAATCCATTTGAGTATGAAAAGCCGAAATTGGAGGATGGTTTGGGGTATAGGATTCATGATGATTTGATATATCTTGCACCACCATATACTTTTCACCCACATGATTCGGTGAGAATTAACTTCGAAATGTATGGAAGGGTTATACCAGGTTGGTTTGTTTCCCACCAACACGCCCACGCTGCGTCAGCTTTTTTTACTACTAACTATGAAAGAGCGGCTATTTTTACCGCTGACTCAACCGATATAAATCCATATAGTTGTTCACTTTTTGCTTGGGGTAACAAAAATAGAATCGAAACTCTTAGTTTTCCTGGGGTTATGGTTGGACATGCATATTCATTGTTTACCGAGCTCCTCAACATAGGTCATTCCTTGTGGAAAGCTGGTAGTACTATGGGTTTGGCACCCTACGGGAAAGTTGACACTGATATAGTAAAAAATATTGATGAGTATACAAAGTCATTTTGGGAGAAAAAATTTGATGGTGACGAGTGGAGATGGGTGTACAAGTTATTCATGCAAACTACAGGAAAAACAATTCGGAGAGATGTAACAGAATGGCCTCAGGGTGCATACACTGATTATTTTTGTGATTTCTTCATTCAAAATGGTGCAGATTGTAAAGAAGGTATGAATGCTGCGGCAACTGTCCAGTATGTTTTTGAACAAACGATGTTCAAATTCATAAATCAACTATACGAAGATACAAAAAAAATAAATGATGGTAATCTTTGTTTAGCGGGCGGATCATTCTTGAATTGTACAACAAATGGTAAAATTCACCTGAACACACCCTTTAAGAACGTTATACCTTACCCAGGTGCTGGTGATGATGGATTGTCAGTCGGAAGTGCTTTGTTTGTAACACATCACATATTAGACATTCCAAGGAAAATTAAGACAGTATCTGAAGTTGTTTATACTGGTAAAGTTTATGAAACTCCTGATGGTGGAATACCACTGGACTTGGAATTTGTTGCCAAAAGTTTGAAAGAAGGGAAATTGGTTGCGTGGTTCCAAGGAGGATCGGAATACGGACCTCGTGCCTTGGGTAATAGAAGTTTCTTGGCTAACCCTCAGTTGAAACATATGAGGGATTATATTAATTTTCAAATCAAAAAAAGAGAATGGTACAGACCCTTTGCACCTGCAGTGTGTTTGGAAGATGTTCACAAGTATTTTGATTTGGAAGGGGAATCTCCGTATATGTTGAAAGTTTGTAATGTAATTACTGATAAATTACCGGCAGTTACCCACATAGATGGTAGTGCACGAGTTCAAACTGTCAAAGAATCTGATAATCCAAAATTTTACGAGTTGTTGAGGGAGTTTGAAAAGTTTAGCGGGATGCCGGTTTTACTCAATACATCTTTGAATCTTTCTGATGAACCAATTGTCGAAACACCAAAACACGCATTGAATTTGTTTTATAGATCAAAAACTGATATACTTGTGATAAACGATTCAATGTGGGTAAAATGAACGAAAGGGTAAGAGATATTTTAGTTATTTCAGGAATCAGTGTCCTGCTTATGATTGGTACTTATAAGTGTGGTAGAGAGAGTGTTGTTAGTGAACCTGTGATAAAATCTGAAGTTTTCGAAGAACCTAAATCTCAAATATATGCTGATGAAGATACCTTCTTCGAAGAAGAAAAAGAGAATAAAAGTTATCTAATTGTTGGATCATATTACAACGTTGAGATGGCTCAACACCATGTTGACAGTTTATCGAACCAAGGGTTCGAACCTTTTATCATTGAGGGTGATGGGTACTATCGTGTTTCTGTATTTTCATCTATTTATATAGATCAAGTTTATAATGCCAAGAACAAATACTTGGGTCAGATAGACAAAATGTGGGTCTATTCTGAATAAGCCACCCGAGAGATCGGGCGTTTTTAGGACCGTTTCTGTTATGGAAACAACGAAAGGGGAATTCGCTACTCCCCTTTTTTTATTCAGTTATTTGCCGTATATTTGTGGTATGACTATAATGCTCGTACTCATCTTCGTCGTTTTATTGGGGATCAATAAAAATGTTCGTAAACTTAATGATAAGAAATGATCACTAAGGAATTGAATATTCGTACAACAACATCAGGATTTGCATCACCTGCAGAGTCTTATGTTGATAAACGATTGGATATCAATGACTTGATTATGAAGAATGTTTATTCCACTTTCTTCTTTCGATATCAAGGACCGAATGTTTTTGGCGTTGAACAAGATGACATTTTAGTTATAGATAAATCTGAAACTCCACAAGAAGGTGATCTTGTCGTCTTGATAGATAAAAGCTATCACAAACTCAGGGAGTATCAAAATCAAGATAATCTTTGGGGTAAAGTAACATGGGTAATATCAAAAAAATGAAACAAAACGACTTCTTACCACTTTTTACTCAAGTAGTTATAGGACTACTATTAGGAGTACTTTTGATGATTTTAGTGGGTTGTGAAAAAGAATATTCACAAGGAAAAAACTACGCATACACCTTTTCAGCGTTAGTTGTAAAAGATCAGTGGGGTGTAGAGACTTGGGGATCGCATCACTTTGTAACAGACGAACCGATAGAAAATACCGATGAGTTCAAGGAGTGTTACGTGAACTATCTTAATTGGTCAGGGTTAGATAAGGACGGTCTATATAAAAAGATCTATTACTCCAAACCAAAAAACGTAAAGATTGATTACATTGGTACTACCTACCAACGAATAACCGTAAAGGCCGTAAATAATTGTCAATGAAAAAGATTTTACACAAATTGGATGCTTTGAGATTGGGACACAAACTACACCAACTTCAAAAGAGATATAAAAGAGCTCGTCTGAATGGATATTCAGATAAGATGGAAGAATACGCTCGTCGTATCGAAGAACTACAAGAAAAACTAAAACACATCAAAAAATGAATCAGGATATTCAAGACATCAAAGAAACGTTGAATCGTATGTCAGGTATGATGGAAAGTATGCTCGACATTTTAGAACGTGCTGAGAACAAATACAAAGAACCGTTTAAGATTATTACAACCAAGAAGTAATGAATCGCAAGATTGGTATTATTGACTGTAACAACTTCTATGTGAGTTGTGAAAGAGTATTCAATCCTATTTCTATAGGACGACCAACCGTTGTATTATCAAACAACGATGGGTGTGTTATTGCTCGTAGTCAAGAAGCCAAAGACTTGGGTATCAAGATGGGTGAACCATTCTTTCAACGTAGGGAGTTTATGGATGAACACAAATTCTGTGTTTATTCCTCAAATTATAATCTCTACGGGGATATGTCTGACCGAGTAATGTCTGTTATCAAACAGTACTCAAACGAGGTTGAGGTGTATTCTATTGACGAATCATTTGTTGATTTCTCTAACATACCTGATGATCAACTAATGACTCGACTTCGTTTTATTCGTGAAGAGGTGAAACGACAAACAGGAATACCAGTGTCTATTGGTGTTGGTCCGAATAAAACTCTTGCCAAACTAACTTCCCACATGGCCAAACAAGGTTCATCATACGATGGTATCTGTTCCTATTGGGATCTACCTAACTTTCAGAAGATGATGTATCAGGTGGATATCTCTGAAGTGTGGGGGATTGGTAGAAAGTGGTCAAAGAAACTCAGAAGTTTTGGGGTTGAGTCCGTAGGTCAGTTCATGAATATGAACGATATGGTAATCAGAAAGATGTTGAACGTAAACGGACTGAGAACCAAACTTGAGTTGGGGGAACTTTATTGTTATCCTGTACAACTAAAAAACAAAACCAAAAAGAACATTGCTTCGACTCGATCATTTGGATCTGATGTGGAACAGTTGGAACAACTTCAGGAGGCTATGTTTTCGTACATCAAAAGTGGTGTGAAGAAACTCATGGAGAATGAAGTATCGGCATCTCGTTGTACTATATTCTTGGCGGGTAATAAACATAAAGGACAAGGTCATTACAGTTCAAAAGTTGTTACCTTCCAAGAACCTACACAAAATATCAACGAGATTTGGAGTCAGGTTCAACCACACATGAATATGTTGTATTCTCAAGATAAGAAATACAAAAAGTGTGGAATCATTTTCAATGAACTTACACCTGAAGATGTAAAACAGATTACATTATTTACTGAACCTTTGGATGTTATCCCCGTACCACAGAATGTTGATAAGAAATGGGAAATGAAACAAGAATATATTACTCAGAAGTATACGACTTCTTGGGATGAATTACCTTTGGTCTTTGTCTGAGTTGGGTGTAGAATATTTGCCATAGAATATCCTTCCGAAGGAGTAACCAAAAATAAAACCGATGAAGATGTTATGAGCCCAAATGTTTATAACACCGAAGGTGACACCTACAATAAACCAACCTAATTTTGTGAGTTGAATCATAGGGTAAAGATAGTGTATAAATTATTTACGTGAACTAATTTTTTTGTGAAGATTTGTTTCTTTGTCAAAATGGTCTTCAGGAAGAAGTGCGTACAATTTGTGGATTTTCTTCATTACTTCTTCAGCAACTTTGTGTATATACTTTATTTCAAATCTGAAGAAATCCATCGGACTGTTCTCAAACTTTGAAACAATTCTTGCTTGTCTTTCAAATACTTTCTCTTTATTTTCTGTAAATCCGAAAAGACCTTCCAACATGTTAGTTGTCATCAAACGGCGGTAGGTGTTCAAATTTTTTCTTTTGTAATTGTCATACCAAAGGTCCAATAATTGATCGACCTTTTGACTGTCTGTCATATTTTCGTAATCTATATCCACAAGATCGAAAATTTCGTGAACCTTTTCCATATTGTTCAAGATATCTAATTTGATATCATCCAAAGTCAAGTCAGAGACCTCTTTTAGTTTCTTGTATGTTTTGTTGTCTTTCAAGAAATTAATGAAATCTCTTTTGGATATTTTTTCCTCATCCAAATAAGCCATTATTTCAGTGGGACGAACCAAACTTTCAATCATTGTTGTGTAGTAGATGAAATGACCAAATAAATCTAACTTGGGTATATCAAACCTTGGCATGTCTCTGCCGGCTATATAACGTGATCTTTCTCCAAATTGTTCGAATTCTTTTTTTTGATCGTCAAATAAATGTTTGAACTCATGAGATAGTGATGAAATGATTTCGGACTTTTGACTATCAAACCAACTACTAACATCTGAAAGTTCCCATTTCTCGGGTGTTACCAAAGTCATTTGGAATTCAGGTTTCTTGATACTAGTATTTATTTTCCCACGATAGGGTTTTTCGGGATCATTTTTGGTTGAAGTTGATACTCCCATAGAAACGAAATCAACTTTATCAAAATTATCACGAGGGATTATCTGAGTTTCAACTTTTATCTTCTTGGTTTTGTAACCACCGATATTCAGAGGGGGATCGAACTTGATTGAATATTCATACGTTTCATCATCTTCTGATGGTTGAATTTCTTGTAAAGTTACTTTTTTGAGTTCATCGTAGAATCTTCTAGCCGAATCAATTAGATTTTCGGGTACACCCAATACCTCCTGAATTTGATTTTTCATACAATATAAATACCCATGATATTATATTTATCAATATGAAAATCAACAAAAAGGGTTTAAAAACAGCCATGACACAACATATGGATGTCAATCCCGAGGATGTTAAGTATGAAATAGAGAGTCTCAAACATTGGTATAAAACCTTACCAAAGAAAATGACTCTTTACAGAATTGTCTTTGCTGATTCTCCGAAGGATATCAATTTGGATGAGCCAGGTAGTCATTACGCTTTAGACAGGAAAGAACTAATGTCTTCACATGGTTATTTACAAGGGTATGGTGAACACAAGTATCTTATTACAGTTCACGCTAAGAAATCCCAAATGGATGTGCAAGATACTCTTCATAATAGAGTTTTATATCCACATGAAAATGAAGTGACACTCAAGGAAAAAGGTAAGGGTTCGGAAGTACAATCACTTCAAAAAATAGTTGGGAACGGATTAGGACCAAATATCCTATAACTCAACATACAAATTTATTGACAGTTTTGGATTACTTGTTATTGTAATAACATGTGGTATTACCTTATTGTTTTTGTGTTTCAAGTGTTATTCAACATATTCAAAGTGATGGAAATTAAATTCACTTTTGAAAACCGATTGAAAGATTTATTGATCAACTCCGTTTGGATAAATTTAGTTTCACTTGCGACTGTTTATTTCTCATTAGATAGATTGTTCCAAGATGATTGGTTGATCCTTCCTTTTTATATTTTGGGAAGTGTTGTTGGGAAATGGATTGCGATGACTAAATTTGAAAACACTCGTTACAGAATATTCAGATTCTTATATGGTAAGTAGTCAATTCATCTCTTTGTAGAATCTCTCAGCATCTTCTTTGGTCTCGAACTCCATATGAGAAGGGATATAAAAAAGAAACCAAGTTTTACGGTATAATTTATAAACCACGAAGGTGTAATTCCACCGAGTAACTTTTTTGGGTTTATAAATGAATCTTTTCACATTATAAAGTTACAATATATTTTTTATATAAACAATTTATATTTGAGTTATGATTAAGATTGATGTAAAGGTGGGGGATGTGATCCTTACAGGAAGATTCAAGAACAAGAAAGTTACTGTAAAGACAATAGGTTATGACGAACATGGAATGCCCACCATCAATGGAAAACCTGTATGTACTTTCAGGAAATTAAGAAAAGAGTGAAAATAACTTAGATACAAGAGTTGACTTGGGTTTTTCCATTCTGGTATCAACAATTACACCGTTAGAAGTTGAATTGAATTTTTGATTCATTTGGGATACATAATAATCGGAATATTTTTTATATAATTTTGTCTTAAACCCATATTCCGTAAAAATTTTTCTAACCGAACTTTCATCAGATTCTGATTCTTTCTCTATCGTTACCAGGTTTACAGTAGATGCGGTCATAACTAATTCCAAACTTTTTTGTTCTAACTCAACACCCAACCATCTAAAGGTGTCCACCATAACTTTCTTGCACTGAACAATCCTTAGTATGTCAGGATTTGGGTCAGATAAAATCAATTGCTCAAAACTATTTTCTAACGTATATTTTTTATGAGGGTCATACACAATATCGGGACAATCCACTTTCGTTGTTTCCGTTGTGATGAAAGTGCCAGGAAATAATTTTCCAATCCTACGATTTACGATATCAATTGCAATTTGTATTTTGTCGATATCCCGAATAACCATACCTTCGTTACCGATTTGTTCAGGATGGGGTCTGAATGAAAAAGTGGGAGGGTTCAATGAAACAGAATTAATCATGATTAAAATATAGATAATCCAAATCATAACGTCAAACTATTTATGAATTATGAATAACGAAAATTTGGGTCGAGCGTTTGAAAAACTTGTCAAAAACTTGGTGGGTGACAAGTATGGTATTGAATTGGATTTGATACCCGTCGAACATTTTGAGGGTAAACCATATTACGATGTGATTGTCTATCTTGATCCAAACAAATACCATTGGGTGGGAAGTGAATACTCAAGAAAATATCATGCGGTAATGGAAGACATTGAACATGAAATTGAAAAAGCTTTGAAGTATATTGGTGGTCATACATGGGATTATATCCACAATGTTAAATTCGAAAGAACAAAAGACTCAGATAACTTCTATAACTACCTCAAGGAAAGGATCAAAGAAATATGGCCCAAAGTTGTTAGTAGATATAAAGAAGGAACAAATCCATCTGATATTCCTGAAGAAATACTTGATGTAGAAATCACCCATAGCTCACAATACGATACTATTACAATAATATTGAATACACCTCACGTGGACCCAACAAGTAATTATGATGAATTATTTTGGCATATGTTTTTTGTTTACACAGCGCAAAACAATTTAGACTTAGATACCTTTAGGGTAGACATCAAAGGTTACGAAGATTAAAAAGGGGGGTTAGGGGGTAAAACCGTTCCCGGCATCAGAGAGATTTTACTCACTCATTAGTTTATTTCCGAACCAAGAGTAACGACCGTTGTATTGTTCCATATTTGCGGTGAATACCCATAGACTATCATTTACCTTTTGATATCCAAATACGTACAAAGGTTCCGTGGTTACATAAGTCTTTACCATAGATTTGGTAAATGTAAAATCAACATATTGTTTTCCACCTTTATGGTAAAACTCGAAGGTGAAAGGAACATGGGTCCGAATGGTATCTTGGTTATAAAATAACATTTCACCCATACCATTCTCACCGAAAGAAATGTAACCGATGGAATCTTGATAGTTGTTCAGATCTCCTGAACCGAAATTACGTCCATAATCAAATGAACCAAAGGCAATGGGATAAGTCTTGTATGATGCAACATCAAAGTCATTCACACCGAAGGTATTGTTACGAACCACAAAGGTTGTACCTGTCTTATCAGTGGGGGAATCACTAACGGTTTCACAAGAGACCAAACCAAGAACAAAAAGGAGGATAAAGATGTTTTTCATATCCCAAAGATACGACCAAATAAATTACTGGCAAAAGTCTCAACCAAATAAAATTTGTTGTATATTAGCCTCATGGATACATGGACACGAGCACATATGTTTCTCTACTACCTAAAAGAAGGTCAGGGGTATAAGACAAGCGTTGATACCGAAATCACGTGCGTCAAACGTACCAATAAAAAGATTGTATTATCTAATGGTGTGATTGTTCACATCAAAAAGAAAAACGGAAATGAATATTTCCACAGTGCGGGTATTGTTCGCAGGCATAAGAAATTTGAGTACGTAAATCAGATCTTACGTGATATCGAGGGTTATTTGATATACGTTATCCACAGTGGGGGGAATCTTTACCCACATCTAAGATAATACATTATCGAAGACCTTTTATAGTCAGACCATTTGCTGTGAACTCAAAATCATAGAGGAGTTTGTTACCCTTGGCAATATTATCAGGACCCCAAAGAGGTTGTAAGTTAGTGTAGTGAGCTAACTTCTTCACCTCTTCCACATTCTTGGCACTAGACATGGGGATAATATGATCAATATGCCATTCACCACGATTTGACCATGCCATCCCATTATCAAATTTGGATTCCAAGTGTACTACCAATTCTTCCCAAGTACAACCCAATATATCCATAGTCTTCCAGGTTTTCACATAGCCACGGTTTCTAAGAAAGGTATTGATGCGGCATCTGATTTTCTTTTTGGTTGCGTATATTTCGTTTGTCTTATTTCGGTTATCGTGCCAGTCCTTTCTCATCTGAACCCATTCAGGATCTTGTTTGCGAGTATGGTACCAATTCTTTCCGTACCCACGTTTCTTGGCATTACGTTTCTCTTTATTCTCGGGTTTGCTCATCATATTCTTGTAACGGATCTTACCTTCTTCACGATTGCATTGTTTACACTTATATGTGTATTCTCCTTTAGCTTTTAGGAAATCCTCCAAAGGTTTCTCTAATGAACATTTCTTGCAGACTCTATTTTCCATAGTTCAAATATACAAAAAAATGCGTGGGAAAACTATATTTGATTTATGCCCACAATTACCACGATAGTAAAAACAAAAGATCACTATGGTATCGGATCAATAACATGTGGTCCGAAGATTCTTTCAGATGGGGTTGTATTTTTCCCACCGAATAATTTTGGGGTTTTACAGGCTTTATCTCATGAATCAAATAACCAAAGGGTTATTGACATATTCCGAAACGGAGGAACGTTTGATAATATACATGATGGTGATGAAAAATATCAATGGAGACAGTATCTATTCTTTCAAGATGATAATGTGATCACCTATACGGGTGAGAGGATAAAGAACGTATATGAGAAATATAATAACAATATTATTGTATTGGCAAATTCCATAGGATCAAAAGAATATGGTGATAGTTTTTATAATTCACTAACGAGGAATTACTCAGATGATTTGGTGGATTGTATTATAAAATCACTAAAGGAAAATGTTCATGTGGGTTTTGATTTAAGGTGTGAACATCTGGGTATATCTTCCACTACGGTTTATGTTGCGGTATATGAAAGAGGTGGAAAGAATATATTTTCGAAAGAGATTTATTCGATTGACTCTGAACCTATAGATAAATTATAAAATCGCGGGGGGTAGGGGGAAAAACCTTAACCGGCATCAGAGAGATACTAACGAGTTACCAAAGTATCTAAAATGCGGGGAGTATATATATGACAATTATCACTATTGGCACATAGACCCACAACATATAAATTCCTATTCTTAGGAGTATAACGAATATTCAAACCAACAGTATTATTTCTCCCCATAACATTCAGATAAGAATCATTAATTACGGGGATATCACCAATTACATTACTATCACTGTATATAATACTATCTCTATCTATATCTTCAACTTCATAGTAAGTAAGAGTATCAAGAGAATAGACCGTATTAGTTCTAAAGGATGTATCACAAATAACACCATCCTTTTCACAAGAGGATAATAAGATCAAAGAGAATAAAGAGTATATAATGTTTTTCATATAACTCTAAATATACTAAACTATATTAGTGAAATAAATCCAATCACTCATTACGGGACCCAAGCTGAACATCCCTGTCGGGATGTTGGTCCCTTCATTCATAATTGTATTGATTTCCCCCCACTTGTGAACCCCCCACTAAAGGATGACCATATACAAGGTGGGGTATAATACTTTACCCGTCAGCAAATAATAACCATATGAGTAAACCTTCGGTTTTATATATAGATGGTTTACTAAAGGATTGACATATGGTGGGGGTTGTTATGTAACCTAATAGAATAAACCTATCGGTTTAGAAAGAACAAGGTTAGTAAACTCCCCCACATTTTCCCACTGATTTAACATGGTCGCATCTAACAGGGATTATAGAAGAAACCTATAGAACGACCCATCTAAATTACCCTAACACACCCTCCTTGAAGGGGGAAATAGGTATTATCTATAGGACACTACGTGTCTCCCGCACCTCTTCTCTATAATAACCTTTTTTCTCTGGGTTTTTTACCTATATAAAAAACTGGTCTTGACGCTATCAGGAGGGGGAATAAATTGGTCTTTACACTATCGTAACAAAGGATTCCACTATGGTTTTGTGGGAGAAAGTGGGGGAAGGTGTTATAGCCAAAACCTGTCAAAGACTTACCCCCACCTTCAAGTGTTCATAACTTTTCCAAATTTAATTAGGATTTGTCAGATTGTCAGTTGACTTAATTCCCCCTGTCAGTATCATTACACACATAATGGATCACGAAATACCACAAAATTCAACGGACCAAAACGTAGCTTTATCGGTTACAGATGTTAACATCAGAAAAATCATATCTCAATATTACACCCCCACCATAAGTGAATCCTCAAAAGGGGTGGTGGTGACCTTCACTCCCAACGGACATTCAGGTCCTGAAGCGATTGTTTGGTTCGAGAATGCCAAGAAGGGATTTCAGAGAAAACCAATTTCAACGAATCAGTGGATGATGGTGGACTGTGATCTAAAACCGATCCATGAATTGCTGAACAAATACTTCCACATTACGGAGGGGGATTTCAATGTTACAAGGATGACATTATCGGCTATTGCTCATGAGACTCTGAAGGGGTTTCAAGGAAAGAGTAAGTAATATTCTCGTACCACACTTTTGTGTCAAAGTGTTTTGCGAGGTTGTTAATTTTATCCAACAAAGGGTATGTGGAATGGTTCTTTACACGAAGACGATTAGAAGATCCCTTTCCAACATAGACACTTTTTTTCTCACCACTCCAACGAGAGATAAAATCCCACCTACAGTAAGTGACGGTGTACTTCACTTTTACTTCCTCATCCTTAGTTACGGAAAAGGAAACAATACCTGTGATGATTAGATTATTACCTTCCAAGTTAATGGTGATGGGACGAGACTTCATAAGGGAGTTAATCTTCCGAAGAAACTTTTTGTCCTTCAGTAGACCAACCTTATCGAGTCTTATTTTGTACTCCCCCATAAGACAAAGGTACGGAATATATTTGACACCACCAAAAGTGGGGGAGCAATATGTCAAAAATACATAGTCCTTTTTTTTTATTAAAAAAGCATCAACGCTAAGTTACAACAAAAATAATTAATACACAACTTGTGCAATCCAAAAGTTTGTCGTATCTTTGTGGGGGGGTTTTTTATAAAAAAAAAATAAGTTTGACAACCCCCACAATATATACTATATTTTGTCTATGGAATATATCTTACTAATCGGATCCATCATCGTCATCATAGTGGGGGGACTAATATGGTTCACCAAAGAAGTGGACGATCTATAAATTTCCCCCCACCATATTTGGCCAATCCATATTGTTGCCGTATATTTGTGGTATGGAAAACAAGACGTACACACTGACCCTCACCTCTGAACAACTCATCGACCTCGCCCTGATTGTGGGTGATGACCTCGACAACATTCAGTACCTCCTCGAACAAGAGATCGCACAAGGTGATCCTAACGAAGAGGTCGAAGACCTGACCAACCGAGTACTCGACACCCGAGCTCTCTTGATCCTCCTTGAGAAGACCCTCTCACCCGAATCCATCGTGGTGGGGGACAAGCAAACCCACGGTACCGTATGGTACCCCGTTGAACAGTAGTGTGTGCCACGGGTGGGGGGACCTGACACATAGTCAGTATACCGTCCCCCCTTATACCCCCTAACAGGGGGGGTCCCCCTTATACCCCTCCCGTATCCCCCCCTATATGGGGGGTTTTTTTGGTCAAAAAGGGGGGGTAAGTGTAACGATAAATTTCCAGGAAAAATTTTTCCAAAAAGGGGGTCCTTATATTTATTACTATGAATCTGCGTGACACCATCAAAAGAATACTCAATGAACAGTTGGGTAACTCTGCTCCCAATGCGAGAAGAGAATCCAAACTCCTTGAAAAACTACTAAAGTTAAAATCCTATGATGGTATATGTGGTATTAGATTTACCTTTGATTTCAAAGAAGATAGAGTGAGGGGTGTTCATTTGCAGTTCTCATCAGGGTGGTATATGTCATATGATGATAGTGAAGAACTAAAGAAAAAATTACTTTATATGGAAAGATCAAGAAATGACTTTGAAAGGGCTGCTAAAAAAATGTTGGGTTTGGAAAATCTTTATGTTGGTTCTGAATTGGAAAATCCCAAGAATTGTCATGGACTTTCGTAGGTAAATTTTACTTCAGAAAACACGACCCTCTTCTAAAAAAGAAGGGGGTTTTTTGATTTAAGAATTTCCAGAAAAATTTAGGGTTGGATCTGAATGAACTGAATCCAATAACGAGGAGCTCCTACATATTTTAGAGAGTCGGTTATTTTCCAATCAATAGCATTGGTTAGATCTTCAATATGTTCGAATTCTACACCTGAAGAATTTTCCACAGAAACATAGTGCAGTAAGTTTGGAGTAAGATATATTTTTACTGTTGGGAATTGTTCTTCCCTTGGAGGAACCACTCTGACTTTTTCAATGATTTTGTCAAACTCAGGTTTTACCATTGAGTTGATGACTTTTTCCATTGCGGTATATTGAAGGTTCTTATCCATGATATGATAAATACTTTCTCCCTTGAATTATTCCCCCACCCTTGGGAGTAAACTATTTTGTTACCTCAGGTAGAGGGGGTTTCCCAGAACACGACCCCCTTCTTAGATGGGGGGTCTTTTTACGTTTAAAAATTCTGGGAAAAATTTTGGAAAAACGGGTTATGTTTTTTATATTTGTTTTATGGAATACTCATTAGATAATGTAAAGCAGATTGTCTTTGATTCTGACATTCGTGTTTACTATCTTGACGGAACAACAAGTGTCATCAATCCGAATTCTATGGGACCCATAAAGTTCACCAAGGATTATGTATCCAAAATTGATGCACCAATTATAGACCATTGTATTTGATTTATTGTGAAAGTGAAATTAGTTTATGAGAGTTTTACCCCTTCAGTAGAGCGGGGGGAGTTTTATTACAAGCCGGGGAAGGAATGGAATTACCTATCTTTTTCAGATATGAAGTATACTGATTATTTTCTTCGGGTATATGGTGAGGTTCCCCAAAGGATCAATCCTGTTAAGTTATCTTTATTGGATAAGGATGGGGGGATGTTCTTTGAGGACTTTATGGTTGACTTACCTGAGAATGTTCTAATGGGTATCTTAGACAAGGGGGGAGATTGTAGGGTAGAGTTGAAAGGTGATCATATATATCTCAAGGGAAAGGAGTTGAAGAAATGTTTATAATACCCAAGGATGTTATCTATAGGTTTATGGATATAACCTTCAAGGTTACCAAGATCGAAAAGAATATTTATAATTCCCCTGATGATTCTCTTTCAACGGATGCTTATACCTTCAGCAATGATGAACATTGGTGTGTAGGTCTTAGTCACAGTAATCAAACGGTTATATTACCCTATTCTATTATTCGTAAGGTTTCTAAGTATTTTTCTTTGGGGAGTAAAGAAACGGTTAACTATCTAATGGAATATTTTCATACTAAGTATGATTTCCCCCCCGATTATGATAGTGACTATTTGCCCTTCTAATATTATGGATTATCAAAATTCCATTTTTCGTTTTTTGGAAACCTATTTGGTTTTGGATCATAGAGCTAATGGTCTGACTCATGACTACATTGAACATTTCGTTTTTATTAGTGGACATTATGTTTATGTCAATCATAAACTAAAAATGATTCATATTCCCCCCGAATTGATTGATAGGTTACAAAAGGTTTTTTCTATCACCGATAGTGATTGTCTTTATAGTATCGGTGGATTTTTTTGGCAAATGTTCTCCATCCCCATGGTGGAGTATTCTTGTGT
>JACCDP010522460.1_pt1 | contig 74840 bp, 106 predicted proteins | sample 7445841 | NCBI WGS metagenome assembly JACCDP01 (sample SAMN15323441, study PRJNA562643) | freshwater metagenome | isolation source: river surface water | place: USA:Blue River Watershed | collected 2017-08-17 | reverse complement strand
GATATCCGACTGTCTATCGGATGGTGAGGGTTCGATTCCCTCATAGACCGCAAAAAAAGGTCCTGTGGTTGAATGGTTACAATACCACCCTGTCACGGTGCGAGGTGCGGGTTCGAATCCCGTCAGGACCGCTAAAATTTCGGGAAGTAGATCAGTTGATAGAACGCTCGGTTTGGGACCGAGAGGTCGCAGGTTTAAGTCCTGTCATCTCGACTTGAAATCAAATAAAGTGAGTTAGACATTTTTAATATATAAAATAAAAATGGCAAAATGAACTTAGAAAATGAAATAAAAAAATGTTATAGCTTATCACAATTTTGTAGATTACTTGGTTTTCATGTTAATGGTACTGGTATGAGAAAGGCAAAAAAAATAATAACTGATAACAATTTAGATTTTTCACACTTTAATAGAAATTTAAAAGCTAAAATAAAATATGAAGTAATAGAAAAAGATTGTCCTATATGTGGTAAAAAATTTATTACAAAGAGTAATAGTAGAGAAAAAATGACTTGTTCTTATTCTTGTTCAAATACATTTTTTAGAAGTGGTAGAGATAATCCGAACTGGAAAGAAATATCTACACAATATAGAACGAAATGTTTTGAATACCATAAAAAAGAATGTATAATTTGTAAAGAAAATAAGATAGTAGAAGTACATCATATAGATGAAGATAGAAATAACAATGATATTTTTAACTTAGTTCCTCTTTGCCCGACACACCACAAATACTGGCACTCGGAGTATAGAATAGAAATTGAAGATAGAGTAATTGAATACATTAATTTCTTCAAAAAAATTGTCCTGTAGTGAAATGGCATCACACGGCGTTTTGGCCGCTGGGTTTTAGGTTCGAGTCCTAACGGGACAACAAATTACTTCCACCTTCCATCGGAAAGGAACTCATAAGTTCCTACATATTGAAATTTGTTTTTCCATTCATCTGGTGAGATAATAGACAAAAATTCTTCACCACTATCTTTTATATAGAGATGATATTTTTTACCAGGAATAGGTTCAAAATTATGTTTGGCTTTATATAATCTCTCATTAAGATTTATTTCATCAATCAGAATTTTATACTGCTCTTGAAGTTCAGAAAACTTTGAAGAAAAGTGATGCTTTAACTTTGAAGTTTTTTCTAATTTAAATAGCTGAATATCATCTGGTGAAAACTTTTGTGAACCAATCTCTGTAGGATATTCTTTAGTACTTCTATCTGGTACAAAACTATCTGGCATCTTTTTTTCCATATGAGTTATATCATATTAGTGAACTAATGTTTTTGATAAATTATGGTACTTTGATTATTTATTACTATATTTGTAAAATATATAGGCTTATGTTAAATGTGTATAAAGTGAAATTTACAAAGTCATCATTTGAACTAAATGATGATTATGATAGATTATCTGATATTGATAAAGAAAAGATATCAGACTTAGATGCTTTTGCATTTTTTGACTATGAAGAAGATGATTTATATTCATTTCTAATTATTGTTGAACCTTTACAACTAAGGAAATATACAAATATTTTAGATGAAAATTTGATATCTTATCAAGTATCAAATATGTCTAAGGATATAATCAATATGGAATTGGATTTAGCTGATTCAATATCACCCTATATAACATCAATAAATACTTTAAGATACTCATTCTTTTTAGATGATTTAGATGAATGGATTTATGAAAACTTAGACATAGACACGGTTTTAGATAGAATATCTAAAGTAGGAATGACTAACCTTTCTAAGATTGAAAAAGAGTATCTTAAGAACTACAACTCAACAAATTGAACATTTTAATATAATAATTGTATATGAAAAAATTAATTACTAAATTCGCCCAGAATATTGCAGACTTTTTATATGAAAGACTTGAAGAGTCTTTAGGAAAAGAAGAATTTAATACTTGGTTCACAGCAGCCTTGTATTTAGACTTTTATTGTGTTAAGAATGATATTTACTTAGACTAATATGAATTTATTTTTAGATGATATTAGAGTTCCTAATATGTCACATAATCCCAACAAAGGTTTAGGAGTTGATTATATGTCCACTGACAACTGGATAATTGCTAGAGACTACTTTGATTTTGTTGATATTGTTGACAAACATTTTGATGATATTAAATTGGTTTCTTTAGACCACGATCTTGCTTGTATTAAAGATGGTCGTGAGTGGACTGGAAAAGACGCTGCTGATTATTTAGTGAATTATTGTTTAGATAATAATAAGAAGTTTCCAAGTTGGTATGCACATACTGATAACACTTCTGGTCGCCAAAATATTATCGGCACAATTACAAGTTATTTAAAGTCAGTAGAAGGATATGATTTAAGTAATTTTAGATATTATCATAATGGTATTTTAAACGGTAATCCTGTATGAATTTTATTAAAAGACACCTTATTACAAAAATTGAAGAGCAAGTAAAGCACAAACAAGCTGTTCTAAAACATCATCATTTTTATTACTTTGATAAACCAATTATTGAAGATAAGATAATATTTGATAGAATCAATAGATTTAATCCTTATAGAAAAGATGAAATATTACCATCATCCTATTACTCACTAAAAGGTAGAACATTAGTTGAAATTTATAACCAATTAAAAAACAATGACTTTTTTATCTATAAAAATATAGATGGTAAAAGTTATAAGACAAGAATAAAGAAGGATGCAGATAAGGGGAGTTAGTTTTAGAGATTGTGTAGAATATGATTATTATTACAACCGTGATTGTGAATCTCACGGTTGTGATAGTATTTGTCGTTGTGGTCAAATAGAAGATGCACATGTCACTTCTGTTAATGTATCACAAATGGTACAAGAAATCAAAAGCTCTTACTTTTCTGATTCTAAATCTTCAAAAAGAAATTCTAAGATAAATTATATTCTTGGAAATATCACAGATGATATTGACCTTTATACCATTGATAGAATTCTTAGAATTAATAAAGTCTATGAAAAATCAAACTGGGAAGTTCAAGTTTGTGGTGGATACTATGGTGAAGAAATTGATGATATAATTTTAGAAGATTCAGTTGCTCAAAAGATTGAAAATCAATTAGAAGAGGCTTTCAATATCACAGAACTTTTTTTGAGAATTGAGTATTTACTACAACTTGAGTATGGATATATTTTACCTGAACTAAAAGGTAAAAACTATGAAGTTACTTCTATAGAAAGAGACAAGGTCATTTTTGGAAGTGAAGGCCACTACAAGAAAGTTGCTTCTGAGGAACTACCACATTATAGTGATAAGACATATAACTCCTTTAGAGGAATTGTTATACAAAAAGGTGAACAATATAGAATAATTGATGGTTATCACCGTTGTTTTGCATCAGAGAATAGAATGATTAATGTTATTAAAGTAGTTTAGAATGAATTTTTATTTAGAGGGTAGTATGGTAGGACTTTCAATCTATTCTTGGTATGGAGTTCTTTTTTTTGTTTATTTGATATTTGAAATAGTTTCTTTAGTGACTACAAAAATGTCACTAATTCATAAATTAATTATTCTACCATTCATAGTTTATCAAATTAAAAAGATGATACCAAGACATTGGAAAGTCAAAGGATTAAGTTTGTTCTTCTTTATGAAGAGAAGAACTTTTAATAATTTTGAAATGTATTTAGAGTTTGTAACAAATCTGAAATTAGAAAATGTTAAGGAAATCTATGTTGTAAATCCATCAATTACAAATGACTTTATTAGTGTTAATTTTTTTGGTAAATTACTTTCAAAGAAATTTGTAGAGAATATACATAAAAAGGACTTAGTATTTTCTAATGAAATAAAACGGTTTAATAGAAATGAAAAACTAAAAGATCTTGGTATTTAATCAAGAATATAATATTTTTCCTCTTCTATATCTTCTAATCTTAATCTTAATTTATTCAGGGTTTTCTGAATCTTTTCTAAGTAAGCTTTTTCTTGCTCCTCACTGAACTTTAGTCTTTGTTGACCTTCTCCATTTAGTATGGATTTATAAGACTGAATAAGAGTATTTGCTCTTGTTTTAATATCTTCTAAAAGATGATCTATATCTTTATGATATTGAAATTGGTCTACTGTTCTACCTTTGGATTTATCTACTTCCCATCCAAGTATTTCAGCATCAAGTTCTGTAAAGTATTCACTACCCATAATATCAGTAGAGTTATCTTTAGGGTCAGAAACTTGATATACATCTATTGCAAACATTTTTGGAATCCAATCATCTTCCCAGTTTTTCACAAGAAGTTCTTTAGTAACACCAGAGTAGTCACTCCATTGACTGAATCTATCAGACAAGAAATCATACCAAAGTAATTTAGAATATTCTCTTTCAAAAACTATATCACTATCTGTATCAGACATATATGTATCATCCGGACTATCTACATCACCATCCGCATAAATATCAGTAATAACAAGTACAGCATCATCTTGGTAGATAGACTCATCATATACACTTGAGTAAACAGTATCTTCATAATGGTAATAGTTACCGTCATAAGCTCTTGTCACACTATCATGATCCTCAGGATACCAACCTCTATATCTTCTTGATCCTCTTCTGACCTCTACTGCATAATCTCTTAGTATATAAGTATCTAAATAATCAGACCAAACTGCATCATCTTCTGGTATAGTTCTATCAAGCCATTCAGAATAAACACCTCCTTCAATTTCTGTATAGCCACCTGCTGTGTCATCTAAAATATAACAACCTTCATAATCAGAACTATTTTCATCATCATTATAAAGTATACCTGTTTCCGGATTATATCTTCTAAAAGTATCCATATAAGGATATTTGTTATATCTTTTCGGAGCTACCTTAACTGTAAAGTTTAGGTTTTTATCTTCACCATTTATATTTATTGTTGTATAACTATGATGATTATTATAAGATTTATAAGCCCATCCTTGTGCTTTTGCATAATTTCTAAATTTCTGAACATCTGATTCTTTTATAGTATATTGTCTATCCATAAAGTATTCAGGGGCTCCTTCAAAATCACTTCTACCTGACTTAACACTATTTAATTTCCAAACTAAAGCTCTACCAATCAACATATTATCTTCAAGTAAAATTAACATTTTACAAACATCTTGATTTTGTATGTAAATATCAAATAAGTCTGACTTTTTAGCCATACAAGAATTTCCCAATGTTCCAGACATTTCTTTATATTTTTCATATGAATACCACTCTTCAATATCTTCACCTTCAACTAAATCAAAATGTTCACCTGATTTTTCAATTATTGCTTTGAATTGATTAATAAATTCTTCAATTTGTTTAGAGTTATATTTACCAGGAAATAGTTTATTGACAAATCTTCCTATACCAACTTCATTTCTTGACTTTAAATAGACACCGGTAGAATCTTTATCTTTATTTATATCCATATCGTAAAAGTCATTTGAATATAACTTTGGTTCTGGTAGAGGTTTATTTTCAATATTGATTGCCCAATCCATGTTTGGATATTTAGCAACCACCAAAGGTTTAGCATTTCTCATAGTAATAAAAGAAAGATAACCTTCTTTACCTAAATCAATGAAAGTCATATCAGGTTTTACATCTTCTCCTTCTGATGTAAGAATATCAGCTGCTATTTCACTATGTTGTTTAGTTGCTAATTGACCTAAGATTTTTCTAACAGGTGGAGAGAAATACAAGAATGATTCATTAATCATACTTTCAAGTAGCCTATCTTCAAGAAAACTATTATATCTAGAAATCATATAACTATATATTTATTTTACATTGTTAATTTAATAAATATGTCATATATTTGATACTATGAAACTAAAAGAACCTTTTGTAATTATACTTGTCGGACCACCTTTGTCTGGTAAGACTACTTGGATTAAACAAAATTTTCCTGACACAGAAGTTATAAGCCGTGATGAAACTGTTATGGAAGTTTATGGTTCAAGAAACTATACAGATGCATTTGCTAATGTAGACCAAAAAGAAGTAGATAGAGTTTTGCAACAGAAGTTCATCAAAGCTAATTTAGAGAAAAAGAGTGTGATTGTTGATATGACTCATATGGTGTCAAAAAGAAGAAAACAAAATTTAGATTACTTCTCAAGTGACTACTATAAATTAGCTGTTATATTTCCTATTCTATCAGATGAAGAATATGAAATTAGAAATAAAAAAAGAATTGAAGAAGAAAACAAAGACCTTCCAATGAGAATTGTCAAAAGTATGATCTCATCATATCAACCAATTAGTAAAGAAGAAGGATTTGATAAAGTAGTCTCACTTTAAATGTGTGATTTTTTGCAAATAAAAAAGTTTTTATTATATTTGTTTACTAAAACAAAAATATATAATGACTAACTTTATATCTACATACTCAATAAACCCAGTAAATTTCAAATTTATTGATGGTGACTATAAAAAATCCGAAGATTGGTATGAGTTAATAGATGATGAAGATAGCTCTTTTACAAGAGAAGAGGAAATGATGGTTTTTGACTGTTGTGGAATCGAAGTAGTGGTCTGGTATACTTTAAGCGTTGATGCTAGAGTTAGTTATGATCCAGGTGACTATTGGACTCCACCATCTGGTGATGTTGATATCATTAGTGAGGATATAACTATTGATTCTGTCTTTGTTGATGAATGGGAAGTTGAACTAACTCAGGATATCAAGAGAGAACTTGAAAAAGAGGTTAAAAAATATTTATAATAGATGGCAAGAGTTTACTTTAACAAAGAAAAAAACTACTGGTTTGTAAATGAATTAACCGATTATTACCTGTTCAAAGCAGTAGATTATAAAACAAATCAAGAATCAGAACATATTTTATCCTGGTCAAGAAATTTTGATAATCTTCCAGAAAAAGTTGATAGAGCTTATGATGTTGAAATAGATGGTCAGAAATACTATTTTCTTTTTGAATATAATGATAAAGAGTGGATTGTAATTTCAAAAGATAAATATGAACTTGAAAGACTACTTAGAGACAAAGATTTATTCTTTGTTGGAGATAGTATCGAGATAGTTGAGTAAGTTATCCATAAGTGTATCAGCTCTTTCAAAAAATTCTCTTTCTTTCATCATAGAAATATTAGCCTTATAGTAATCAACTCCTTTGTTTACATAAAAAGCTTGTACTAATTCATCTGGTACATAGACACCAGAATATTTCAGTTGCATGATAAACGGCATTACTGTATTCTTCGGATTCAGACCAAAGCCATCATCCATTACATCATAAGAATCTGGAAGTTCTCTATCACTATAATCATCAGCTCCATCATCACCGTGTACATAAAATCCAGCCACTTTTCCTTCTAAATGATTTCTAAGCATTGAGTCATACTTACCTGTCATTGAAACTTTTCCCGTAACTTCTGAATTTTTGATATTTTCTTTACCTAAAAGTTTTTTTGCATCATCAATATCAAGTGTTAGATTTATACATACTAATCTATCAAATAATGTTTTTACTTGTGCTGATAAAGAATGCCAGTGTATTGGTGATACTATAATAAATGCATCACATTCTTTTAGTAATTCATAAACTTGTTCTTCATGAAGAAGATCTGTCATTTTATCATCACCTTTGAAATAACAAGAACAAGGAAAATGACAATGAAATCCACCGGCCGTAGATACACAACCTTTACACGGTTGTATTATTGGTCTTTTATGTTGATTGACTGCTAAGTCTATAACTTTGAAATTTACAAAAGGAGACCACTGTTCAACAAGATACTCTACTACCTTATGTGATTTAGAGTCCATGTTTGAACAAGTTTCTTTATCTCTTGGTGAACCTTGAAATAAAAGAACTTTTGGTTTTTTGTCTCCGAGTTTTCTAATAATCATATTGTATATATTAAATTATTGACTTATATTTGTAAATATGAAAGTAAGTTTTGATTTTGATAGCACTCTCTCGAGACAAGATGTTCAATTATTTGCTACAGAATTAGTAGGTAAAGGAATTGAAGTTTGGATTGTTACATCAAGATTTGATGATGATACTGCTATGCAAAAGAATTGGCATTGGATAAAAGGCCAAAATCAAAAGTTATTTGATGTTGCTAACAACTGTGGTATAAAAATAGAAAATATCAAATTTACTTGCATGGAGTCTAAATCCATATTTTTAAAAGACAAAGGTTTTTTATTTCACTTAGATGATGATGATATTGAACTAATGGAAATTATAGATAGTAAGGATAAATGTTTACCGATAAATGTAGAACATTCTGATTGGAAAAAAAATTGTGAAAATATTTTACAAAAAAGTTTGGAAAATTAAAAAAAATGTTTTATATTTGTAGAACAAATCACGGGTGGCTCCCTTAATAGTTAAGGCTGACCTTAAGCATCCACCGAGAGGTATACAGGGGGCGAAAGTGATTTTTTGTTATTTGAGATTAGACATTTAAGATAACCTAAACGGTGAGGGATAGTAAAAGTAGCGCACGAAGTGCGAGCCCGTGTAGGAGGCTGTCACCGTCCGCAAATTGGGGAAGTTCCAGAGTGGCCAAATGGGGCTGTGTTGTAACACAGTTGACTTTTTAAGTCTACGGAGGTTCAAATCCTACCCTTCCCCACAACAAATTTATTTTTTGTTATATAAGTATTAAGTTTTCGTAGTGGTTAACTTACCTCTAAATAGAGGGGTCTGTCACAGACAGGGTGGATACCAAACTCCACACTAAAGACCAAAGTTAAATTTGGTCTTTTTTTTTACCTAATAAGTAAAAAAATTCATATCTTTGTAAAATTAATTAATATAATATTTACTTAAATTAAGAAATGAAATTAGAAATAGAACGCAAATTCTTGCTAAAGTCAGTTCCTGACATTAATCCATCTGAAATAATTAAAATTGAGCAGTTCTATTATAAAAACTCTAGTGGTATCTGGGAAAGAGCCAGGTCTTGGGATTCAGATGTTAATGGTACTAAATATATTCACACTGTTAAAAAGAGTGTATCTAAAGGTGTCAATCTTGAAGATGAATACTTCATGACTAAAGATGAATTTAATAAATTCAAAAAACACTGTTTAACTGTTCCAGAATACAGACACATTTCAAAAGAAAGATGGATATATCCAGATGGTAATCTTTACTGGGAAGTTGATGTATTCAATAGTGGTTATAATCTTATAATTGCTGAAATAGAAATTCCAATAAAGAGTTATAAACTTAATATACCTGATTTTATAAAAGAAAAAATGCTACTTGAAGTTACTGAAATGAAACAATTTAGTAATAGAAGTTTGTCTAAAAAAATATACAATAATATATGAATGATAATTTAGAACTAAGAATGTATGGATTAGTTCCTTATAACATTTCGCCAATTCAACAAGCCATTCAATTTGGACATGCTGTTGTTGAGTATGGTCAAAAAATGAAGAAACTTGGTGAACATAAGCAATCATTAAATCTTCAATATGATGAATGGGCAGACAAGTGGAAAACATTTATTATCTTGAACGGTGGAACAACTAATCACAGAACAGTATTTGATAATGGATTACCTTTTGGTTCACTTAATAATCATGTATTGACTTTGTTACAAAATGATGTTGAATTTGCAACATTTAATGAACCAGATTTAGGAGATCAACTTACTGCGGTAGTCTTTATTGTAGATGAAAGAGTTTTCAATAGAAAAAAATATCCAGACTTTGAGGATTGGGTAATTGAAAATTATGGTGACTTGTTAACTGTAAAAGGAAATCCTCTTGTCATTGCACAAAGAATAAAAGAATCAAAAGACAAAGAAGATCAGAAAGTTTATAGGTCTTGGGTCAAGTTGGTAGGTGGAGATAAAAATGTTTTCTTAAGAGACTTCTTACATCCTAAAAATTTCAGATTGGCATAAATGAACAATTGGATTAAAATTGAAAATGATATTTTTTTCATAAAAGAAATATCAGTTCAGCTTTCTGTTGGTTCACATGCAAGTGTTGATATAAGCTTTGATAGAAATTTATATCCTGATTATGAAGGTATCTTTTTCAAGAAATATGAAGATGGTAGAAAATTTAATATAATTGGTAAGACATTTGAATCTAAAGGTTCACTAATTAAATCAATTGATATTGACACTAATTTTGTTAATCTATCTATAAGATGTGATATTCTAAATCCATCTAACACTCTTGAAAGAAGGGATGAAATAATTGAAGAGGTTCTAAACAATAAGGATAAAAATAATATAAATTAAACAAACAAAAAATAATTAGCTATGATGATAAATAATAGTAAAGTAGAAGGTAGAGACTATGTTTCACCTGACATCAAAGCCGCTATTGATGACGATGATGATGAATCAAGTTTTTCATCTTCTTCATCTAAGAAATCTGATTCAAAGTCTAAAACACCAGTTTTAGATACTTACAGCCGTGACTTAACAAAGATGGCTGAAGAAGGTAAATTAGATCCTATAGTTGGTAGAGAAAAAGAGATTGAAAGAGTATCTCAGATTCTTTCTAGAAGAAAAAAGAACAATCCGATTCTTATCGGTGAGCCAGGTGTTGGTAAATCTTCAATTGCTGAAGGATTAGCACTTAGAATTGTACAAAGAAAAGTAAGTCGTATTCTTTTCAATAAAAGAATTGTAATGCTTGACTTGGCATCTATGGTCGCTGGTACTAAATATCGTGGTCAGTTTGAAGAGCGCATCAAAGCTTTGATGGCTGAAATGGAAAAAGAACCAGATGTAATTCTTTTTATTGATGAAATTCATACTATTATTGGTGCTGGTGGTGCCTCTGGTTCACTTGATGCTTCTAATATGTTCAAACCAGCTCTTGCTAGAGGTGAAATTCAAATCATTGGAGCTACAACACTTGATGAATATCGTAAGCACATTGAGAAAGACGGAGCTTTAGAAAGAAGATTTCAAAAAGTTATTGTTGAGCCTGCTACAGCAGAAGAGACAATTCAAATTATCGGAAATATCAAAGATAAGTATGAGTCACATCACAATGTTATTTATACTCCAGAAGCAATTAAAGCTTGTGTTGATTTGACAGACCGTTATGTAACAGATAGATTTCTTCCAGACAAGGCTATTGACGCATTGGATGAAGCTGGTTCAAGAGTACATATTTCTAACATTGTTGTTCCTAAAGAAGTTACTGATATTGAGAACAAAATTGTTGAAATTAAAGAAAAGAAAAATCAAGTTATTCGTTCTCAAAAGTATGAAGAAGCTGCTAAATTAAGAGATGTTGAGAGACAACTTAATATTGAACTTGAATCTGCTAGAAAGAAATGGGAAGATGATTGTGCAAACAATAAACAAACTGTAACTGAAGATAATGTTGCAGAAGTAGTATCTATGATTACTGGTATTCCACTTCAGAAAGTTTCTGAAAATGAAACCACAAAATTAGCAAAGATGCAAGATAGTATCATTGGTAAAGTAATTGGTCAAGATGAAGCAGTTAAAAAGATTGTAAAAGCAATTCAAAGAGGTAGAGTAGGTCTAAAAGATCCTAATAAACCAATTGGTTCATTTATGTTCTTAGGTCCAACTGGTGTCGGTAAAACACAGTTGGCAAAAGTATTGGCTAAATACCTATTTGATTCAGAAGATGCTCTTATTAGAATTGATATGTCTGAGTATATGGAGAAATTCGCTGTATCACGTTTGATTGGAGCTCCTCCTGGATATGTTGGTCACGATGAAGGTGGTCAGTTGACTGAGAAAGTAAGAAGAAAACCATATTCAGTTGTATTACTTGATGAAATTGAAAAAGCTCATCCAGAAGTATTTAACTTACTTTTACAAGTTCTTGATGATGGTCAATTGACTGACTCACTTGGTAGAAAAGTTAATTTCAAAAACACAATTGTAATTATGACATCTAACACAGGTTCAAGACAATTGAAAGAGTTTGGAACAGGTGTAGGTTTCTCTACTAAAAATAAAGAAAGTAGAGCATCTGAAGAGTCTAATTCAGTTATTGAAAAAGAACTTAAAAAGAAGTTTGCTCCTGAGTTCTTAAACCGTATTGATGATGTTGTTATGTTTAACTCATTGAGTAAAGAAGACATTAACAAGATTATTGGTATTGAGTTAGAGAAGCTTGTAGAAAGAGTTAACAAAATGGAATTTGAATTAGAAATTTCTGAAGTAGCTACTGACTACATTGCGAGTCAAGGTTTTGACCCAGAGTATGGAGCTAGACCTTTGAAAAGAGCAATTCAGAAGTATGTTGAAGATGTTCTAACAGAAGAGATAATTCAACAAAATCCTTCTAAAGGTTCAAAGTTATACTTAGATTATAATTCTGAAGAGGATAAAATGACAGTGACTATCACTGGAATAGAACCTCAGAAAAAGAAGAGAGTATCTAAGAAAAAAGACACTGAATAAAAGTGAAAAAGAGAGAGAGTCAAAAACTCTCTCTTTTTATTTTAAACAATTAATATAATATTTGATATAAAACAAATGGAACTAAATAGTAAGATTTTTGTGGCAGGTCATAATGGTATGGTCGGATCCGCAATAGTGAGAAAGCTAAGTGATTTAGGATACAACAATATTTTGACTAAAAGTAGAAAGGAGTTGGATTTGACTAATCAGTTTCAAGTTTCTCAATTTTTTCACTTTGAAAAACCAGATTATGTTTTTTTGTCAGCTGCCAAAGTTGGTGGTATAAAAGCAAACAATGACTTTAAAGCTGAATTTATATATCAGAATCTTATGATACAAAGTAATGTAATTAATTCATCTTTTAATTCTGCAGTAAAAAAATTGTTATTTTTAGGTTCGTCTTGTATTTATCCAAAGCACTCTGAACAACCAATTAGAGAAGAGTATCTATTAGGTGGTTATTTAGAAACCACAAATGATGCCTATGCTGTAGCTAAAATTGCAGGTATAAAAATGTGTCAAAGTTACAATCAACAATACGGCACAAACTACATATCAGTAATGCCTACTAATCTTTATGGTATAAATGATAATTATGATCTAAATAACTCGCATGTTTTACCTGCTATGATAAGAAAGTTCCATGAAGCCAAAATTTCAAAAAAAGATAAAGTTGAAATATGGGGAACTGGTAATCCTATGAGAGAGTTTTTATTTGTAGATGACTTGGCAGATGCTTGTATTTTTCTTATGAAAAATTACAATGACTCAGATATTATAAATATTGGAACTGGAAATGACATAACAATTAGAGATTTGGCTTTGACTGTAAAGAAAATTGTCGGATTTGATGGTGATATTTACTTTAACACTGAAATGCCTGATGGTACACCAAGAAAACTTTTAGATGTATCTAAAGTTGAGAGTATAGGTTGGAAACATAAAACTACCTTAGAAGAAGGAATAAAAAAGACATATGAAGACTATGTTAATTAAAAAAGCTTTAATAACTGGAATAACAGGTATGGATGGTTCTCATTTAGCCGAACTATTACTCAGTAAGGGATATGAGGTACACGGTATAATAAGAAGAACATCAACATTCAATACTAATAGAATTGACCATATTTTTGACAAATTAAAATTACACTATGGTGATGTTACTGATCCATTGGTAATTTCGAATTTAATATCTCAAATTCAACCAAATGAGATTTATAATCTAGCTGCTCAATCACACGTAAAAGTTTCATTTGAAATACCATATTACACTGCGCAATGTGATGGATTAGGTACACTTGCTATACTTGAGGCCGTTAGAAATCACTGTCCAAGTGCTAAGGTTTATCAAGCATCAACATCTGAACTTTATGGAGGTATGGGTTATAACATGCCAGAAACTGGATATACCGAAGAGTCCAAAATGCACCCAAGAAGTCCTTATGGTGTTGCTAAATTATATGCGCTTTGGATATCAAAAAATTACAGAGAGTCTTACGGTATGTTTGTTTGTAATGGAATTTTATTTAATCATGAAGGTGAGAGAAGAGGTGAAACTTTTGTAACAAGAAAAATTACTCTAGCACTTTCTAAAATTAAAAAGTCAATTGAAAGTGAAGAACAATTTACCACTCTTAAGCTCGGTAATCTTTATTCAAAAAGAGATTGGGGATATGCTAAAGATTATGTTGAGGGAATGTGGCTTATGTTACAACAAGATGAGCCAGATGATTATGTATTAGCAACTAATGAGACACACTCTATAAAAGAATTTGTAGAAATATGCTGTAAAGAGTGTGGATGGAACATTAACTGGGTTGGAGAAGGTGTAGATGAAAAAGGTATTTTAGATAATGGATTAACTATTATAGAAGTCAGTTCAAAATACTACAGACCAGCTGAAGTTGAGATTCTTTTAGGAGACTTCTCTAAGGCAAAAAATAAAATTGGATGGGAACCTAAAGTCAAATTTTCTGACTTAGCGAAGTTAATGATTAACAGTGACCTAAAAAATTAAAAAAACTATATGACACTTTATATTTTTATAACTCACCGAAAGAACTTAAATAACTGTTATAATAAAATATCTGAGATGATGAAAGATGATTTTATTGTTGTTCAGGGTGGATTTCTTAAAGATGAGTATGATGAGGAAAAAAGAATTCTCAAACTGAACTGTAATGACCTTTATGTGGGTTTACCGGAAAAAGTTATGAAAACATTTCACTTCTTATTAAGTGATGAAAGATTTAATAACTATACACACTTTTGTAAGTTGGATGATGATATGAAGGTCATAAAAAGATTCGATAATATAACAGATGACTACCTTGGTGCAGTTCACTATCAAGATGGTAATAGACAGTGGCATATGGGAAGGTGTGGTAATTTCTGGGATAGAGTTCCTTACCTAGGTAAATTTGTTCCTTGGTGTATGGGTGGTTTTGGATATGTAGTTTCAAGAAAGGCTTTAGAAAAAGCTTTACCTAACTTCAACTACTCAGATCATATTTATGAGGACGTATACATTGGATTAATATTAAACAATGTAGGAATTTACCCTACAATGATAAATACTAAAGACTATCTGGTTAGTCCAGACCACAAATAATTATTCACTTTGAAGGCTTGTGTAATTCTATATCATAAAAATATAAACAAACTCTATAAAACTGAGTGGATAGAACAGTGCTTGAATTCTATTTTAAGTCAAACCTATAAGAACTTCTATGTCTATGAGTTAAATTATGGAGATGATAAAATTAACTTTTCTATTTATCTATCTCATTTAGGAGATAAGTATAAGTATTTTAGTCATAGTTTAGAAAATCATGCTCAAGCTATGAATTATCTTCTTGATCAATGTAAAAAAGATAGATTCAGTGTTGTGTTTAATACAAATTTAGACGACTACTATCATCCACAAAGATTTGAAATGCAAATTCAGAAATTGAAAGAAGGATATGATGTTGTTTCTTCAAACATGCAATACATATCTGAAGATGAACCTGGACAAGTATTTGATTTTCACAAGTTTCAAGATAATATAAAATCTCGTTTAGATGTTGAAAACATAATAGTTCATCCAGTAGTTTGTTTTGGTAAAAGATTTATATCCAAAGTTAGATACATTCCAGAAGAAATACCAGAAGAGGACTATAGACTTTGGAAGAGAATATGTGATGAATATAAGTTTTATATAGTTGGCGAGAATCTTTGTTACTATAGAAGACACAATAAACAAATATCAAAAAGTCCTGAAGTGGTTGAAAATAAAAAAACAGTCATTGTGTCAAAAAATAATACAAAAATAGAATTTTGTAGATGTGGAGGAGTAGTTTCTATAATAACTAGTCCAAATGGAAATAGGTATAAAATATGCAACTCTTGTAAAAAAATGTATTAAATATGAAAAAAATAGGATTATTAATAATAGCAACAAATAAATATGTATCATTTTTACATAATTTAATTGATAGTGCAGATAAATACTTTCTTAATGAGCAAGATGTCACATATTACATTTTTAGTAATGAGAATGTAACTATAGATTCTAAAAGAAATGTGATTTTGACAAAAATAGAACATAGAGAATGGCCTTGGATGACATTAGGTAGATATTCCATTTTTAATAAATTCCAAGAGAAACTTAGTGATATGGATTATCTTTACTATTGTGATGTAGATATGTTATTTGTAAATAATGTAGGAGATGAAATTCTAAGTGATAGAGTAGCTACACAACATCCCGGATATACAGGAGTCAGAGGAACTCCTGATACTAACCCAAGATGTCTGGCTTATATATCACCTGAAGAAGATATGCAGTATTTTGCTGGTGGATTTAATGGTGGTACGTCAATTGAATATTTGAAAATGTCTGCTGTCTTGTCTAATAATATTGACATTGACTTTTCAAATGGTATAATTGCAATTTGGCATGATGAGAGTCACATGAATAGATATTTTTTAGACAATCCTCCTACTAAAATTTTAAATCCAAGTTATTGTTATCCTGAAAGTTGGCAATTACCTTATGATAAAAAACTTTTAGCATTAGATAAAAACCACAATGAGGTCAGAAATTAATTTAACAAGATTACAAATGGATTTAAAAATATCAATTTTACTACCAATAAAGGATTATGACTTAGAATCATTCATAAGATGTTTGAACAGTATCCTAAATCAATCTTATCAAAATTTTGAAGTAATCATAAAAGCCAACTGTGATGATCAAAGTTTTGATTTACTAAAACAATATTTTAATTTTGATAAAAGATTAGTATTTGTAAATAAAAAAGATAGTTCGGTCACAGAAGCAGCCAACCAAGCCGCTCTTATTTCAACTGGAGATATTGTATCTCTATTTGCACATGATGATTATTACTTAGATGGTTCTTTTGAATCTATAATAAAAAATATAGATGACTCTAAATGGTATTTTGGTAAAATAAATTATTACTCAGATAATAAACTTTGTAGAACTTACTACTTAGAGAACCCTGATATAAGTCAGATGAGATATTCTAACTTGATACCACAACCAGCATGTTTTTGGAAAAGAGAATTATTTGATGAGGTTGGTGTATTTGATGAGTCATTTAAATTGTGCTGGGACTATGACTACTGGATAAGAATTATGAAAAAATATAAACCAAAATATGTTAATCATACAATTGCTAACTACTATCTTAATAACAATTCAATATCAATAAAGTATCCAGATTTAATGGAACAAGAGAAAAAAATGATTTTACTTAAACACTTCATATGAAAAATATACTTTTTATAAATCATGGACTTTCAAAAAGTTGTGGAGTCCACGCTCAAGGTGTAAGACACTTTGACTCACTATCAAAATCAGAAAAATTCAATTTCATTTATTGTGAAGTGAATTCTTTCAATGAATTAGAAAATAAATATCAAGAGTTTAGTCCTGTATTAATTCTTTATAATTACATGCCGGTTGTACTACCTTGGTTAAATGAAAATATTAAAAAACTAAACTCTAAGCATGGTTGTATTATACACAATATTACACAAGATTTAGTAGATAATGGTCAATTCAGATATGGTTCACTATTTGATTTTTACATAACACTTGACATATCTCTTAGTGTTAGTGGTGACATATTCAAGACTAATAGACCTATTTATGATGTTGATTTTTTTGAGAAGAGTATTAATATTGATAATCCAACAATCGGAACATTTGGATTTCCTTTTTTACATAAAGGATTTCAAGATGTTGTTAAATTAGTAAATGATAACTTTGAAAACGCTACTATAAATTTACATATGACTGACTCATATTTTTGCAATAATGAGACTAATAGAATAATTCAACTTTGTAATAGTAATATCACTAAAAGTGGAATAAAACTAAACTACACTAATCAATATTTAACAGAGATAGAAATGGTTAAGTATTTGCAAAAAAGTGATATAAATGCATTATTTTATGAAAATATAAATGGAGTTGGTGTTTCCGCCGCAATAGATTATTTAATTTCGGCACAAAGACCAATACTCATAAGTAGATCACAACAATTTAGAAACTTTCACGATCAAATACCAATTTGGCCAGATTTTGACTTTAGATATATTGTTGAAAATTGGAAACAAGAACAAAATAGAATATGTAAAATTTATGATACTTGTTTAAATGTATTAACCGAAACTGAAAAAATAATAGAAAATTATGTTTAATAAACTACTCAATGATTCCGAAAGAGAAAGATATAAGGATGTCATTTCTGAATTGCATCTAAATTGTCCAGATACTATAAAAAATAAAGTACCTCAAGCTAATGTTCAACAGGCTTTTGTGTTAGACACGGTAAGAAAACTATCTAACAAAGAAAGTCTATTACTTTGTGTTGGGGCTTATGAAGACACAGCTTCTGAAACACTAAGAAAACTTGGTTATAATATTACCGAGATAGATCCTTTAGATGATATATGGAGTCCTATGAATTACGGAGATATAATTAAATCTGATTTAAATACATTCTACCATAATAATCAACACAGAAAATTTGATGTTGTATTTTCAACTTCCGTAATTGAACATGTTGAAGATGATGAGTTGTTTATTAGTCAGATTTGTAAATTATTAAATAGTAAAGGATATGGTGTTTTGACTTGTGATTTTAATAATGACTATAAGCCTGGTGATAGAAAACCGGTTGTTGATTATAGATTATATACTATTGAAGACTTTGTATCAAGATTTTCTAAAATATTATCAGATAATGATTGTGTAATAGTTGAACCATATAACTGGTCTGGTAGTCCAGATTTTGATAATGGACAGGCTATATATTCTTTTGCAACTTTTGTCTTCAGAAAAAACTAATTAATTAAAATTAAATATAATATAAAAAAATAATTTGACTAAAATGATAGAACTATTCACATTAGGTGATCTATATGTTTCTGACTTTATAAAAGAAAATGAGTCACCAAGAGGTGGTAAGGTAGAGTTGAAAATGATGCTAGAGGAAAATACAGGTGCTGTTAGGCTTGAAAAATGCGCACCACTTGACACAATGTATGGTAAATATTGGTACCGTTCAGGTATCAACCAAACCATGAAAAATGAACTAAAGGATATCACACAAAATATTTTATCTTTAGTAAACCTTAAAGAAAATGATATTTGGATAGATATTGCTTGTAATGATGGAACATTGTTGAGCTTTATACCAAAAAATCTAATAAGAGTAGGTATTGATCCAGTTGATGATTCCTTCAAAAAAGAGTCTGAAAAAAATGCAGATTTAATCATACAAGATTATTTTTCATATGAAGTATTTTCAAAATCAAAATTCTCAAAATCAAAAGCTAAAGTTGTTACATCAATTGCAATGTTTTATGATTTAGATAATCCTGAAAAATTTATACAAGATGTTTATAAGGTTTTAGATAATGATGGATTGTGGGTATTGCAACTTTCTTATACACCGTTGATGATAAAACAAATGGCTTTTGACAATATATGTCATGAACATATCTACTACTACTCTTTGTTTAATTTGAAGAATCTTTTTGAATCCAATGGATTCAAAATTGTTGATTGTCAACTGAATGATATTAATGGTGGATCTTTTAGAGTATATGCGATGAAAGATGTTGGAGACATTAAAAAGTTTTCAACACAACCAAATAGAGATGTCTGTCAGTTCAGAGTTAATTCAATTTTAGAATATGAAAAGACATTAAAACTTGATAAGGAAGAAACTTGGAATAACTATTTTGATGATATTTTAAAATTAAAAGAAGAAACCGTAGACTTCATAAGAAGTGAAAAGGAAAAAGGTAAAGTTATCTGGGGATATGGAGCGTCAACAAAAGGAAATACTCTTCTTCAATATTTTGGTTTAGATAACACATTAATTGATGGTATAGCTGAAAGAAGTGTATATAAATGGGGATTAAAAACTGTCGGTACTAATATACCAATTTACTCAGAAGATGAAATGAGAAAAGCTAATCCTGATTACTTACTTGTACTTCCTTGGCATTTTATCAATGAATTTAAACAAAGAGAAAATGACTTTCTCAAAAAGGGTGGGAAATTTATAGTTCCTTGTCCAAAATTTGAAATTATAGGTCTATAAGTCATGAAATACTACGCAGAATATGATACTGACAAAATTTTAAGAGAAAAATACTTCTCAGATTTTGAATATAAAGGAGTACTTGTAGAGGTTGGTGGAGCAACTCCAGAATTTCTTTCTATGTCTAAGCACTTCAAAGACAACGGATGGAGAACTATAATAATAGAACCGAATCCAAAATTTGCTCAATTACATAGAGACTCTGGAAGTGAAGTCTATGAAGTAGCTTGCTCAGATGTAGACGAGGAAGATGTAGATTTCACTATAGTAGAACAAAATATTGATATAGATGAATATAATGGAAAGATTACAGATCACTCTTTTTCATCCTTAGGAATTAAACAAGAATACATAAATAAAACAGAGGTTGAAATAAATAATCTTTCCACTAGAAAAATAAAAGTCAATGTTAAAAGACTTGAAACTCTTTTAGATTCAATAGGAGTAAAAAAAGTTGACATTCTTTCCATAGATGTGGAAGGATGGGAACTTGAAGTTATGAGAGGATTAAATACCAAGACTGTAAGTTGTAATATAATAATTATAGAAAATTTACTACATAGTGTTCATTATAATGAATATATGGAATCATTAGGATTTGAACTTGTGGAAAAAATACAATACAATTATGTCTATAAATCTAGTAATTGGTAATACCTCTCAACAATCTTATTATTATCCTGATAACTTTGTAAAAATATCTTCAAGAAATATAGACTTTGATTATATCAGAAACAATAGTTTTGATAGTGTTTTTATAACATTTGCAGAACAAAGAATTTATGATGATAATGTAGATTATATAGGACCTAACTATAACTACACATTAAGACTTATCAATGAGCTATTAAAAAAATCAAGAAAAATAGTCATATTTACTTCTTGTGAGTTATGGTCAAATTTGTCTGGTATGATTGACATAAATACACATCCTAACTTCAATATATCAAATCAATATACTCTCTCAAAATTATTACTTTTCAATGAAATAAAAAGATTGAGAAAGATTGATAGTATCTATAATAATGTAGTCATTTTACATCCATTTTATTTCAATTCTGTTCACAGAAAAGAATATTTTTTATTTGGTAAAATTTTTGACTCTATAGTCAATAAAAAAAGAATACAAGTAGGGAATTTAAATTTCTATAGAGATATGGTTCATACTTCTTTTGTGTCCCAAAAAGCGATTGAACTTAACAGTGATTCTATGATAGGATCTGGGAAGCTATTTAATGTGAGAGAATTTGTGATGGATCTTTATGATATTTTTAATATGAAATATAATGACTATGTTTCAGAGGATATGAGTGTTCCTTGTAATGATAAACTTCTTAGAGCAAATGTTGATTGGAACTATACTTATGATGATTTAGTGACAGATACCGTTAAAGATATTAAGACAATTTTAAAATAATTATGATAATAACAAAATTACAAGGAGGTCTAGCAAATCAACTGTTTCAATGGGCATATGGAAGAAGTCTATCTGAGAAATATAACACACCGTTATACCTTGATATTGAATTCTATCAGAATCAATTTAGTGAGACTAAGAGAAGTTTTTCTTTATCTAAATTTCCAAATATTAGTTATAATATAACACCAGATGATAAAAATATATCTAATTGGTCTTTAGAGAAAGATAAAATTAGATTTATAAGACTGTCTGATGACTTTAACTTTAAAGAGTTGATATATCAACAAGACTGTCACTATTATCTGGATGGTTATTGGCAAACAGAAAAATACTTTACTGAAATAGAAGGTATAATAAGAAAAGAACTTAAACCATCTGATGAAATTATTAATAAGTTAGTAAATTTTCAACCTATAGAAAATAATAATGTATCAATACACATTAGAAGAACTGACTATGTTGAGTCAAATGGATATCACCCAGTACAGCCTATCTCATATTATGAGAAAGCTTTAGAAATTATTGGACATTATGATAATGTAGTTGTCTTTTCTGATGATATAAAGTGGTGTAAAGAAAATCTAAATTTTGATAATATGATATTTGTTGATGGATTTGATGACATTGAGGATATATGGTTAATGTCAATGTGTAAAAACAATATTATTGCAAATTCATCTTTTAGTTGGTGGGGATCATGGTTGAATAATAACAAAGATAAAAAAGTAATAGCGCCTCTTAAATGGTTTGGTGTACAAACTAACATCAATACTAGTGATATAATACCTAATAGTTGGATAAAAATTTAATAAAGACATGATAAAATTCAATTCATATGTAATTTCAGTAAACCACACTGAGGAATTAGTAGAAGATTCTTTTAGTCATAGTGATAAGTCATTGAAATATAAATTGAGAAGAGAATATGTAATTGAGAATATTATACCTTCGTTAAAAGATATTTCTCAAGTAGATATTTTTGATGCAATAAAGCCTTGTGACTTTGAAATTAATCAAGAGTCTGTAAAATATAAAAATACTTTTTATAAAGTTGGTAAAGATAAAAATTATGGCACTAATTGTAATGAGTTTCAGACAGCACTATCTATTGGATTTTTAGAACTTTATAGAAAGTCAGTTGTTGAAAACTTACCATTATTATTAATGGAAGATGATGTTGTAATACCAGAAAAAAATATTGAAAATATTAAAAATTCAATAAACGACTTTTTACTTATAAGAGAACCTTCTATTTTATATCTTCAATCTGAGTGTCCTTGGATGGAAGGATTACCTATAAGAGTATTTCCTGAAGGATCTCTTCTACCTTACAGTAAACACTTAAACAGAATTCATCCAAAGTGGTATGATATAGCAGGAACCGCCTGTTTCATGATCAATCCATCAGGTGCAAAAGCAATGATAGAACTTATAAATGTTGTAGGTTTAGGAGCTGCTGATCAATTGACTACATTAGCCATGAATAATAATTTAATATCTGTTTACATAAGTAAAGACAATAAAAATATGGCTTTACTAAATAAAAATTTACAATAAAATGGAAAAAATATTTTTAGATTGTGGTAGTCACCACTTAGAAGGTCTTGTGAATTTTCTTGATAATGGTACAATTGATACATCATATAAGATTCATTGCTTTGAGGCTAATCCAGAATGTTTTCTTAGTGAAAGAGTTAAAAATATTAAGTATAAGGAACTAGACATCACTATACACAATAAGGCGGTCTGGGTTGAAGATGGAACTATATTATTCAACCAAGAAAATCATAATGAGAGTAGAAGTGGATCACCTTCAGATGGAAAGTCTAATATAGATGGATGGGGATCTTCAGTATCCGGTATAAACTTCAAACATCCTGGATACTCGAATCCAGTAGAAGTAGAGTCTATTGACTTTTCAAGATTTGTGAGTGAGTTACCTACGAATTGTAAGATAGTTTGTAAACTTGACATAGAAGGATCAGAGTTTGAGGTTTTAGAAAAAATGTTATTAGACGGAACTATTGACAGAATATCTGAAATATATATTGAGTTTCATGAGAGATTCATGTCTCACATAACATTGGAATATAAACAAAATCTCATCTCTAGAATTAGAGCAAGAGTATCAAAATTAGAAACTTGGATATAATGAAAAAATTAAAAATAAAGTTTTCAGACTTCTGGGGCGGATTTGAATATAATCCAAATAATAATACACCAGCTGGTGATAATGTTTTATATAAGATGTTATCTGAAAGATTTGATATTGAGATATCAAATGAACCAGATTTTTTAATCTACAGTGTATTTGGTCATAATCACTTAAATTATAGCTGTAAAAAGATATTCTATACTGGTGAAAATATAAGACCAGATTTTACTAAATGTGATTACGCAATATCATTTGATTATATAGATGATAAAAGAAATTTTAGATTGCCTCTTTCAGCTATAACACTATATGAAAGTGGTATCAAAGATGAATTCGCAAAAAATATAGATTTAGACCTTATCAAAAAAGAAAAGACTAAGTTTTGTAATTTTATTTTTTCTAATCCTAACGCTCAATTAAGAAATGTCTTATTTCAAGAACTTTCTAAATATAAAAGAGTTGACTCCGGTGGAAGAGCTCTTAATAATATAGGTTACCTTGTTGGTGATAAATTAGAATTTCAAAGACAATATAAATTTACTATCGCATTTGAGAATAGTCATCAACCTGGATACACAACTGAGAAATTGGTACATCCAAAAATTGTTGACTCTATTCCGATATACTGGGGAAATCCAGTAGTAGAAAGAGATTGGAACACAAAAGCTTTTATAAATGCTTATAACTTTGCTGATATTAAGCAATTAATAGAGTTCATTAAAGAAGTAGACAATGATGATAATCTTTATTTACAGATGTTAAATGAACCACACTTCAATACACCTAAATCAAAAGATTTAGATTATAAAAATTTGTTAGATTTTATTGAATCTATAATTTAGATTTTCTGAATAATAGTTGGTAGTGTACCAAGCTCAAGAATTTTACTTCTATTAAGTAAGAACTCAATATCATAGAAATTAAAATGGAAATTCATTGTAAATTCCTTTGCTGACACTTTTTGTTGATTGTAGTTAAATGTATTTTCTGAAAGACCTTTAAGTATTATCTCATAGAATCTTATAACATAGATTGCATCTCTGTGTATATCAACACAGGTTATAGTGAATGGATTAACCCATGAGTTTTCAACATCTAAATAATGTTTTGTAAGTATATCAAACATTAACCAGTAATTCAAATCAGAGTCAACGCTTCTAAATGTCACTGTCAGATCATGTGTTGATGTGATGTCTTGAACGTTTTTAGCAGGTTTGAATTGTCTTTCTTTACCTCTCATATTTATTTGTTTAGGTATATCAAACCCAAGACCTGGAAAATTAACAGACTTGATTGTAGAGTTTATATAATCTATAACATTCTCATATTGAATCCAATTTTTCTCTAAAATTGGCATATAAGTCTCTATGATTTCTTGTTGTAAAAAATCTGAAGGTAAATTAAATATAAACTGACTACCTTGACTACTTAACCTCATAATCCTTGTCCTTTATTTTGATTCATTATTTTTTCTTTAGCTGACATACCTGGTTTTGCTACAGGCTTAGTTACCTGACTTATTGGTCTCCTTGTTACTATAGCTGTTTCCTGAGGTAAATTAGGATCTTTAATAATTGATGGATTGGCATTTGCAGCTGCACCAGCTTCGGCATTTAACCCAGCAACATTTTGTAAATTGTCATATATCTTATAAGTTCCAGTGTAAACAACTGATGTTATTCCTTGAATCAAACTTGTGATGTAAAAAACATTTATTCCAGTTTCAAAAAGCTTCTTTATATTAGAAAATTTACTTTGACCAACTTTGAATGCAATTTGACCTATTGATAAATCAATACCACCTGATTCTGTATAAAGTGGAAATTCATAAATGTTATTATCATTTTTGAACACTAATTTAATTTCACCATAACCTGTCATATTCAAATAGTCAGGTTTGGTATTGTCACCAGCCGCTAAAACAAATCTAATTATGTTATCAAATGGATATATCATAATTTGAAGTTTACCTAAACCATAGAAAGTTGTACTACTAATAACAGCATTCTCAGATTTACCAATAATATTATATCTATCTACTAAAACCGGATAAGGAACTTTAACAGTCTCAACTGTTACACCTCCACCATTGTTGTTATTCATACCATTATTACCAGCTCCACCATTTGCCAATAAACCAGAAACTGATTTTGTTTGAGTAGCTGTTTTAGTAATTCTACCCATAGAGTTTGATAATCCAACTAAAGATGGATCAATATTACTTTTGATATTATAAATTTTTGGTTTAGAAGCATTTACTAAATTAATCTTCGTCAATTTTAATGAATATTTAGAAACCTCATCTTGTAACATACCATAAGATGCTCTTCTTATTATATAAGAGTCATCAACAGCATCAATAAGTCTCATTTCAACATCTATTATAGCGGTAGTAGTTGAGAATTTAATTATTGGTCTATATTCAACAGTCTCATTAAAATTTTCATTTTGTGTAACAGTTGTAGTCTTACCTCTGATATTTTGCTCATACATAGTAATATTGTATTGTACAAAATATCTATGACCAATATTATATGACTCATCAATGAATTGAGCGAATCCACCAATTGAATTATTATAAGTTCCAAATATTTCAAAGAAGTCACCATTAGGTGAGTGTTGAATTACAAGTCCTAATCTTTCAAATTCTGGTGTTTGTGGAACTGTTGTTGTTACCTTAGATGTAAGTAAATAAGTAGTTACACTATTTATTGTTTGTATGTTTGTTACAAAGTGAAAATCTACAAATATAGGTGATGTAGTATTGAATCCTATACCATTTGTTAAGTTGGCATTTATACTATTTTCTCTTGGTACATTATTTGTCTTTTGTCCAGACACATCACTTAGTGCTGGTATAGATACTTGAATATTTTTACCCCATAGTTTCTCTTGAAACAAAAGTGGTGGTGATGTGAAGTTCAACAAATATTGTTGACTAACATCAGTCATATCAAAATAGAAATTTGAAAGTTCAAAAACTCTTGAGTTTGTAGTATCAAAAGCATAAACTCTAACATAAAAACCTAAATACTCACCAAATGTCCAGTTTATTGGAAGGTGAAATTTAAGAGTATCAAATCTTGTAGGAGTTCCAGCTGCGTAGTTTTTTACTTGTAAAAAAGAATAATAGTCTGGATTTACTTTACCATATTTCTGTGTAATATTATCTACCTTAAATAATTGATTACCGGTAGTATTTCCAGTAACAGATGATTGACCTGAAATAAAAGATTGTCTTCTATCTCTAGAATCTACTAAAATTTGATAGGATTCACTTAAAAGATTTCCTTCATCATAGATATACTCAAGAAGAACATCTTTATCTAATTTTACAAATTTGGAAACTTTGGCCATTCAGAATAGATAAATTTTACAATATATATTAAAAAAAAGAACCTTTCTTATTAAGAAAGGCCCTCTTTTATTAATCTGTCTTTTACTTCCGAGACTATTTGGTCTTCAGATAGTCCGGGATGATGTTCAACAATTTGTCTATATAACTCTTGTTCTTCTTTAGCCAACTTTTCAATTTCTTTATTTACTGGGTTTACTAAATTTTCCAATCTCTTTCCTTCTTCCTCAACCTCATCAATTATTTTAAGAAGTCTTGTTACATACTCTTTAACATCAGTATTGTTATTTCTATCCTCAGCTTGTTTTTGAATTTCTTCAACTTTCACTACGGTCTCTTCCAATTTCTTTGCTATCTGCATGGCTCTTGTTCCATAAAGATTAAGATTATTACTTAGTTTCAAGTAAGTCCTTCTTATGTTTATAGCCATTTGAATGTATCTTTCTTCAATCATTATTTAGAAGTTTCTTTTTTAGATCTTGGTTTTCTTGTAGGTTTTGGAGTTTCAATTTTTACTTCACCGGTTACCTCATTAATTTGAGTTACTGAATCTGTAATTTGTGGATTAACAGGATTTTCAACAGGTCCGTAAACTAACTCTTTTATTTTATCCTTAATCATGTTTTCTATAACTTCTGGATTACTCAAAAGATTTTGTGTAAACTCTGAAGCTAAGAAATCAATAATACTTGTATTATAAGAATCTTCCATCATTTCAATAAAATCCGGTCTTGGTATTTTATTGTTAATTTCAAGAGTGATTGAAAAGTCTTTGTTTCTTTTAACATTCTTAAACATAGTAATGATAGGATCTTCAACCTTTGGTACTTCTCTTCTAACCTCTTGTGTGGTCACAGATTGAAGTGGTTCTCTATTAACTTGTATAGGTTGAACCGCATCTTCATCTTCTGCTAACAATTTAGCAAAAGCTTCATTCTGTCTTTGAACATCATTAGAAGGATTAGTCACTCCATATTTTCTGGCTAGTTCAGCCATTTCATCTTCTTCTGTAGTCATAACTATAGCGCTTTCATTTGTAGCAGGAGCAATTGTACCAGGTAATTTCATACCATCTATATTAATTTGAACTTCACCAGATGTTGGATCATCTTTGATTTTATCAACTGGTATACTCTTAATCTTTTCTGCCAATGAATTATAAGCATTTTGATTGTTAAAAAAAGAACTAGGATCAATTTGTTCTGTGTAGTATTCTGTATTCATAAGTCTTTTTACATCCATTTTTTGTTTGTTCTCCAAAATGGCAATATTCTCAAATGAATCAATCACTTTAATAATTTCTCCTGTTTTATTATCTCTGAATGTTTTGTTAGCAAGATTCATATTGTTTTTTTGTTTTTAAAATTAAGTAAGAGAATTACCCAATTATATATTGAGTAATTCTCTTTTTCTTAATTTATAGGTCAGAGAAGAAATCATCTTCTTCTTCAGAAGCACTTGTTGATGCTGCTGGTGTAGAAGAGAAATTATCTTCAAAGTCAAAATCATCAGAAGATGGTTTTGCTTCTTGTTTAGCTTGATTGAATGAACCAGAAGACTTACCAGTTAAGAAATTTGTAATTTCTGTAATCTTGGATTGTTGCTCTTCATTCAAACGCTTAGGAGAGAACTCTTCTAAATCGTGGTCACGCTCTAACAAGAAATCTTTGATTTTACCTTGAACAGATGCATCAATTTGTCCATCACCATTCAAAGGAGCGTTTTTGAAAACACCTTTATCTTTGAAATAGATTGGAAGTGATGTAGCCTCAGGCTTGAACATACTCATTTTGTAATCAGGGTAAGTTTCATCACCAGTTTGGATTTCTTTTACTACAAGTACGAAATCTTTACCAGCTTTCAAATCAAATACATTACAAGAAACACCAGAGATTTCACCATTCTTTTCAGCTTGGATTTTATCTTTGATAGTTTTTCCGTATTGGAAAATCATAATCTTACCAACTAATTCAGGTTGTTGTTCATCTTCAATAACCAATACATAAGAATAGTATTTCTTAGAGTATTTTAGTTGTTTTGATTTCTCAATCAAAATTGCATTTTTTGAATTCTGCATTGTGTAGTAAAGGTCAGTCAAAGGACACTTCTCATTGAAGTTCTTTGGACTATCAAACCAACCAGAAAGTTCTTTTGGATTTTTGATATCAACATAGTGAGTAATTTTCTCAATTGCTGATTGTCCAACTTTACCATCTTTGGTTAAGTTCGGAAGGAATCTTACTACAGATCTCCATCCTCTTTTTTTGTCCTTACATTTTGCAAGGTCTACACGGTAAATACCGTCATTGCTTGTGCTTGATTTTTGGTCGTTAAGAAAGTCCATTTTGCTGTCTAAACCGCCGTTGAATAAATCATCTAATTCTGCCATATTGCTTTTTATTTTTTTATTATATCAAATACCTTTTTGGTATCTGATTATTATTTATATAATAAGAGGTAAAAAAAGTTTAGAAGTTTGTTGAGTTATAGAAATTTCTTTACAACTTCTTTATCTATACTATTGTTAGAAAAAACCGATGTGAGATTTTTATATTCTATATCAGAAATATTAAAAAGATACAGGCTACAACCAATTAAGGTTACAACATCACCACTTGTTTCATCAACATAGTCTTCTGTCCACATATCTCTTACTGGTCTATAACCAGTCATATCATATAGTCTTTCTAAACATTCAACTACTCTATCTAAGTGTTGTTGTCCAAATGGTTCTAATTTTATGTTAATAAATGGATAGGCTTTTATTTTACCATTTTCTATATTTTCTACAAATAATTGTAAAAATGGTTTATTTGACAGATTATTTAATTTAGAAAGTGACATACTTTTAAGAACGTCATCTAACTCTAAATACTGACAACATTTTTCAAGCATGTAATTATTTCTTGAATCAGAGAGGTCTAAGAATAAATCTTTCCAAGTATCACCCATCAACTCTTCATCTTTTTGATTTTGCCAATCTTCTGGATTATTTACCATATCAGCATATATTAGATTTCTAATTGCAGAAGGTGTGTTTGCTCTAAAATTCAAATAAGGAAAGTAGATATAACCAACTGATTCAAATCTAAAATTTGTAATGCCTTCATCTGTGACATCTAAAAATACTTCCTCAATATCAGACTTATCTGGAAAAATTGATTCACCTTTTATGGATTCAAATATTCTATATGACTTTAAGTGTTTCATATTCTTTCAAAAAGCATAAATACTACATTTTTTTCCTTTATTGGTTCTTTAACTTTTGCTTTATATTTAACACTACTAAAGTTTTCTAAATAGTCTTTTAATCTTTCAAATGTAGGTAGTACTTCAGATAAAGTAAATTCTTTATTTGAATTTTTAATTTCAACTCTTAAATATACATTTGAATCAGTAGCGATTGGTCCGTAAAACTGATTTCCATGTTCATCACTTCTTAGATATCCACCACGTGCGCCTCTAACCCAATAGCTCTGTTCAACTACAAATCCTTCATCTTGTAATTCAATCATAATTTCATCAATATCACTATTAATGGATTCAAATAACTTATATGATTTTATATGCTTCATTAAAAATTAAGTAATATTTTTACCGTGTAATCGTGAAAATCTTGGTCATCATCAAAATGTCTTGTAAATCTTGAATGGTCAAAAACAACTTCTTTGTAATCAAGTGTTGGTAGAATAGACTCCAAAGCCTCATCTATTAATGACTCTATATACTTAAGATTAAATTTACCTGTGCCCATTGATTCACTTCTACCACCTATTTCAATAACAACTGATGGTACATACATTTCAATAATCTTGTCAATAGAGTATCTTTTCTTTTTATCAATATCATGTTGAAAAATCCTAGTCTTTCTATCTTTGTAGTCATCAGCATCAAACTCAGTACCTGACTTAATACCCATTTCTTGATAATCATCAATATTGAAATTTTGACATTGCCATTTAGGTTCTGTTACATAATAACTCTCATCACTTTGTCTTAGCATCATATCTGGGTAAGATCCAATTTTCAGTGTTGGAAAAACTATTTCTTTTAAGATATGAACTACAATTCTCATCTTATCTCTTTCATCTTTTCTCATAACGGTTATAAGACCATTGTATCTGCTACGAAGTGGTCTGTCATAGTTATCCAAATCACCGTAAGCAACACAACACATAGTCCATTTTTCTTTACTAGACGGAATGTGGTCATATACATCATACATTCTTTGATGAATTTCTTCTTCGTCTACTTTACTAAAAGCTTGAAATATCTTTTCAACGTGTTGATTAACTTTATCATACCAACCTTCTCCTATAAATCTATCAGACCATTTTTTTAATGAATCTCTATTAACATCTATATGTTGTGTTCTACTCCACTCCCAAGATTTAAGATCTTCTATCCAATCATAAATACCATACATAGGTTCACCTGTTTTGGATTTAAGAAGTAAGTGTTCAGCTCCTTCATTTATTTTATCTGCTGGAAATACGGTTTCTAATTCTGGTAACTCATCATATATTTCAAATGATTGATATCCCCACTTTTGATAATCTTCAGGATTTAATATCAAATAATTATCATTAGGATTTTTTGTAAATTGTTTAACAGCAAAATCAAATACTTTATCATTTACTAATGGTGCTATATGAGCCTCAACATCAGAGTCAAAATAAACAACTTTAACATCTAATCCTTTAGACTTAGCCCAATTGAAAAACTGAATAGTAAACCAAGCGCAATTTGCTTTGTTCTTATCAAAAGGTTTACCAAATCTTAAATCATAGATTTTAGACATATCAGTTACAAATTGAATAGCTAGATTATCTAAATTATTATCAGACTCAAATATTTTATATGACTTCAAATATCTCATTTAGATTTCAAAATATGTTTTTTGACCACTTGGTTTTGAATAAACTACTTTATTTGCATTCTTTACAGAGTATTTGTAATCAGGATTTACATACTTTTTACCAGTTCCTTTTTTTACATAAGCAATTGTTATATGTGGTTTATAATCAGGGTATTCATTTGAGTTAGGAAACTTAGAAAGTCTATTATGTAATTCTAATAAGTCTCCATCTGGAACAACATTAAATTTAACAACATCATAGTCTTTATTTTCAAAAATATCTATACCATTGACTTCAATTGATACTTCACCTTCAAAGTCTTCAAATACTGACTTTACCATTTCATCTGTTACTTCTTCATGTAGACCATATAATATAGTAACATGTGGGTCTTTTTGTATACCATATGTATGGTCACCCGGTTCATCATAGATATCATCAGGTTCTATTGTAGATGTTATTTCATTCCAATTACTTACTGGAATATCAATCATAACACATCCGTATTTGTAACCAGATGACTCTTTTATAAATTGTAAATATTTTTTAATTATCATATTCTACCTTGTATTATTATTCTTTTCTCACCACCTCTATTATTATATGAGAAATTGAAATCAAGTCCAGTTTCTGATTGAATTCTTTTAACCGCTGTTAGAAAATTTTCAGCTTCTTCTAAGATAGGACCTTCTGTTATGTCTTTAATTTCATTGTCTGTCAAATCTTTTGTTTCCCATATCACTTTACCATCTGATGTAATTCTTCCTGTCCAATCTATGTATTCTTTTCTATCCTTAGCTGGTACATAAACATCTTGTTTTTGTAACATTCTACAATTAAAGTTAGGACTGTTCCAGACTGAAATACCAGAACCTTCACTGTCTGGATACATAGCTTTAGATATCCAATACCAACCATTATCCTCAAACTCCAAAAAACAATCTCTTATAGTATCAAGAACTTGATTATAGATTTGCTCTTCTACTGACTCATTAAATTTTTTGAGATATTTCATAAAGTATATATTTTATTTTGACACCAGTAATTATTTTTTGTATCTTTGTAGAAATATAAAAACTATGGCATCAGAAAGAGATTTAATCAGATTAGAAAAAGAGATTCGTGTTAAAATGATGAATATCAAATCAGGTAAACTTTTACCTAAAGATTCAGGTATTGGTAAGATGATAAATCTGATGAAGTCATTCGATGAGCCACTGTATGAAAAAATAATGACAGAGTATAAATCTATACTTGCTTCTATAAAATAAAAAAGAGACCATTTGGTCTCTTTTTTTTATTCTCATTTGTGAATAATTTTAATTTCATCTTCCCAGCCTTCTGGTAAGTCTTCTTGTGGTTCTTGGTCAAAATCAAAGTCCATACCAACTAAGTAACTCATAACTGAGTCAATCATAATATCATCAGCTCCTCTTTCTTTCATATAGGTCTCAAAGTCTTCTACTGTGTAGTAACCTTTTTCATCTTTTAGTTTTTGTAATTTAGGTAAAAGATCAACGGCAATATCTTCATGTATATCAGAATCTATTTTACCGTATGCCTCAAATGTCTTTAAGTATTTCATATTATTAAAAAAAGAATTTTAAGTCACCAGATACAGGTGGCCAAGTTGAAAAGCCAGATTCATTTTCATCGGAACTCATTTCATCAAAAGCTCCTCTGTTCCAAAGAAGGTCAAAAGTAAAATTATCTTTCTTTCTGTAGACTCTTACTGCGTATGTTCCATCTACCTTAGGATCTGGATATACTTCTATTTTGTTTTCAGGATTTTTATAATCAACATACATTTCTAATTCAACTAAAGCTTCTTGAGGAAGTATTTCTATACCATAAATTCTTGACTCATTAGCAGAAAAAGATTCAAATGTTTTTAAGTATTTCATTATTTACTTTTCTTTTTTCCTTCTCCAGCAAATGGACTTAATAAGTGTTTAAGATTCCAAGATGGGATAAATTTCTTATTGTGTTTCTGATAATCCTCATAAGATTCTATACCAGAGTCAATTGGATTTTGATAGTATTGAATGTTAGCACCTTGTTTATTTAAATCAGATATTCTGTCTCCGATATCAACACCTTTTGTCTGTTTTCTAATTCTCTCAAGTTGATCAACTGTTGACTGTCTTGGAAGAGATCCTTCATTTGTAGGGTTGATAACAACATCTATAGTTCCATCTTCATTAAATACTGCAAAATAAGGACTGTCACCAATTTGAACTTGTGTTCCAACTAATTCATCATTTATATTTTCTGTGCCAAATTCCTTAACAGTTTTAACACCACTATCATCTATTACAAAGTGAAATATATCACCTTTGTTTTTTTCAATAAGTCCTTTAATTCTACCAACTACTGATATGAATTCGGTTGCTCCACCAAAAGGTTTAAGTCTTGCTCTAACAATTTTCATAAGTTATATATTAAAAACAAAACTCAATCTTTTGAATTGAGTCTCTATACTTATTATATTATAAACTTACTATCCAAGAATGTTCATTGAGTGAATAAAAGTAAAAATTAGATTTCATTTTACCATGATACCAATTGAAATTTTCAGTATTATTAGTATAAATATGGACTTTCATATTTGGTGGTAATTCTACAAGTATATTTCTACCATCTATAACAACAACATCACATTCACTTGTGCTTTTTGGTTCAAATACTATTTCATAATCTCTGTAAAGTTCTTTAATTAATTTTCTTTTGACTATTTTGTCTGAAAATCCAAATAATCCTATTCTTTTTACACTGGTATTCCAGTCTAATGTAAGAAAAGGAAAACAATCAAATTCAAAATCTATTTCTAAACCAGTACAAAAATGTGTATTATATGGATGATATGACCTATTTTTTTCAAACCATGAATCAAATTCAAAATCACATTGTTCAATTAACTTTAACTCTTCTTGACTTCTTTCTCTATTTGAATTTGATATTTTACCCGTCTCATATTGAACAAAACATCTTGGAAGACAAAGTAATTCACCTTTAGTAGAGAGGTAATGTGAAATGTACAAATCATTTCTTCTTATCATGTTCTTAGAGTCGGAAAAAATATCAGTCCAATCTATCTTAATGCTAGACCTCCAAACTCTGCCTAAGAAATTAAGAGCTGGTAGTACTTGACCATCTATGAAAGATGGGTTCATAAAAGGTGTGTGAATAAAATATCTTTCTAACTGTCCTGACTTTTTCATCCATTTAGATGCAGATAATATCAAAACAACATCTGGAAATTTATTGAACCAGTATAAACAGTTTTCTAAATACTTTGAATCAAAAATATCATCCCCGTCTATGTGAAATATAAATTCACCATCAGAATAGACAGTTGGATTTTGATAAAGTTCTCTTTTATGTTTTTGTGTAACTATCTTTACTCTATTGTCTAATTCGCAAATTTCTATCAGAGTCTTTTCTGTTTCTGGATTGTCTGAAAAATCATCGGTGACAATCCATTCCCAATCTACATTTTGTGATTTAACACAGTCATATAGTCTGTGTATATAGGAAGGATCATCACCGAAGAAAGAACTAACAATAGAAAACTTTTGTCTCATAGATTAGAAATCTTCTGAAAGATTTTCAAAATCAATTGCTTTATCAGATACTTTTTGGTATTCAGCAACTCTCTTTTCAAAGAAGTTAGTTTTACCTTGAAGTGAAATCATATCCATAAAGTCAAATGGATTTTCTACATTGTAAACTTTTTGACAACCTAACTCACTTAACCAGAAGTCAGCAACAAACTCAATGTATTGTTGCATTAATTTTGAGTTCATACCAATTAATGAAACCGGTAAAGACTCAGTAATGAATTCTCTTTCAATCTCAACTGCTGAGCAAATAATTTCTCTAATCTTATCAGGAGATACTTTATTTTGTACATATCTATTGTGTAGTAAACAAGCAAATCTACAGTGTAGACCTTCATCTCTTGAAATCAACTCATTAGAGAATGATAAACCTGGCATTAAACCTCTTTTCTTCAACCAGAAGATTGAACAGAATGAACCTGAGAAGAAGATACCTTCAACTGCTGCAAAAGCAATAAGTCTTTCAGCAAATGATTCTGAGTTAATCCATTTAAGAGCCCACTCAGCTTTCTTCATAATTGAAGGGAAATTATCAATAGCGTGGAACAATTTATCTTTTTCTACTGAATCCTTGATATAAGTATCAATCAATAAAGAGTAAGTTTCAGAGTGTACGTTTTCCATAGCAATCTGAAAACCATAGAATGACTTTGCCTCTGGGTATTGAACTTCCTTCAAGAAATTCTCAGCTAAGTTCTCATTTACAATTCCATCAGATGCAGCAAAGAAAGCCAATATCATCTTAATGAAATGTTTCTCATCTGCATTTAATTTTTCATTCCAGTCAGTTAAATCCTGAGCTAGGTCAATTTCCTCTGCTGTCCAAAATGAGTGTTCAGCTTGTTTGTACATCTCCCAAATATCGTGATATTTTAAGGGAAACATTACAAATCTGTCTTTGTTTTCTTGTAGTATATGTTCCATATTATTAAAATTTTGTTTTTATTATATCTTATTTATTAAGTTATGTTTGCTATGATTGTTTGAAAATTAGAAATATTTACTATATTTGTAGTTGTCTAATAAAAAAAGTTGATGAAATTTTATTACAATCAAAAAGGCTATGCCTGTCAGTGGAAAAATAATCTTAAAGGTGATTATTGGGCTAATATGGAACACGCAAAAATTAAAGTAAGAATACCACTATCATCCTACAATGAAATACTACAAGATATAAAGTCGCAAGAAGACACACCTACTATTGACTTTAGTGTTCATAAAGAAAAAGATGAAGTAGTAAACTGGTCTTCTTATTCTTCAGATGAATCTGAACTTTGGAAATTTACCGCTATCATAGAAAGAATATCTTATTCATCAAAGTTTAGTGATGGCACTGTACTTGCTCACATAGATTGTCTTATACAATACAATGATAAGTGTGATAAATCTGAATTAAGAGAATTATTATTAAATGAACTTATTTAAAAGTGAAAAACAGGAGTAGCGAATTCCTGTTTTTCTATAGCCAAAACTATACCGGTCCTAAAGAGTGGGCTTATGCCCCCGGTTCATAAATTATATATTAAACTTTTTCACTCTCTAAACATAAAACATAAGTAAATTAAGTCTTAACAATTAAACAACAAACAAATGATTAAACACGAAATCAAAGTTGAATTTTCAAACACTGAAGCAATAAGAAGTCTTATTGAGAAAGCCTACTTCGAAGAAGGCTATATGGGTAAGATAATGGGTAAAAATCATTTCATCAAAGTTGATGAATCTAATGATGTAGACTACACCATTTTCAAAGGTCTAAATAGTGTTACTGCTAAAATCACAAATGAGGCGATTGATGGAGCTATGAGATTCATGATTGATGAAACTCAAGGTGAGATTAGACTTTATCCTATCTCCATTTATTGTATCAAAGAAGAAGATAGATATATCTTTTATTAAAATCAAAAATAAATTTTATGAAATTTGACTGGAATGATGTCTCTATAATACCAGAGACACTAAGTAGTATCGCTTCAAGAAAAGAGATTAATCCGTTTCATGGTGACAAATTACCACTTTTTACCGCACCGATGGATAAAGTAATTGATGATACTAACTTAGATTATTTTGTAAAGAATAAAATTAATGTTTGTCTACCAAGACATATTAAATTTGAAGACTTACAAAACAATGACTATTTCTATTCTTACGGTTTAGATGAAGTCATTGAAATGGTTGAAACTGGTCAAAGGTTTCCTAAGAGAGTTCTTATAGATGTTGCAAATGGTCATATGATGAAATTGTATGATACTGCTAAATTATTAAAACAGAAATTTGGAACATCTATGGAACTTATGGTCGGCAATATCGCCAATCCCGATACATACCGGGAGTATTGTAAGATTGGTGTCGATTATATAAGAGTTGGTATTGGTGGAGGTTCGGCTTGTACGACCTCTGCCAATGTCTCAATTCACTATCCTATGGCGTCACTAATAAGTGAGTCTGCTAAATACAAATCTGAGTTTCAAAATCCAACAAAGATTATTGCTGATGGTGGTTTTAAAAACTTCTCTGATATCATAAAAGCTCTGGCACTTGGTGCTGACTATGTAATGCTTGGTGGTATGTTTAACAAATCACTTGAAAGTTGTGGCGAGACTTTTATGAAAGATTCTCAAGGTCAATTTTATCAAGTTGAATTTGAAAGAGCAAAAACTGCCTTTAGTGCTGGAATGGAAGTCTACAAGTATTATAGAGGTATGTCTACCAAAGAAGTTCAAAAATCTTGGAATAGACCAGAGTTAAAAACAGGAGAAGGTATCACTAAGTATAATAAAGTTGAGCATACTATTGATGGATGGTGTGAGAATTTCACAGACTATCTTAAATCTGCAATGTCTTATACAAATAGTAGAAGTTTAGGTGAATTTATTGGTGAAGTCAGGTATGAGTTAATTACTCAAAATTCATTTAGTAGATTTAATAAGTAGTTTAGATATATCTTTTGATATTACCAAACTTATCAGTGATACAATTTTTACCGTCTTTCTTTCTGAGAATTATTTCATCTTGTTGAAATCTTGCCTCATAAACATCACTTGATATAACTCTAGTGATATTTCCATTGATGTCTCTAAGTTCAACTTTACCATCAATCTTTGTTATTAGAAACATAGATGTTTTATCATCAAAAGTACTAAATGATACATTTTCAGAAATTCTTCTACCAGGATTTCCGTATCTATCACAGATGTAAAGTATCTTATTTACTATTTTGTAATTCATTATTTTATATATAAAATATTATGATTCTAAAGTTTGATGAATTCAAAGGTAAAGTAAAAAGTGAGTCTTTAGATAAAGAAGAAGTCATTGATTTAGTAAGTCTTATAACTGAAATGAGACCATCTTTGCCTAATTTATTTCCAGATGAGGAAGTTTCTAAGCTTATAGACAATATAAATTATTATACTTCTGAAGATGGTAAGTACAGGATATCTGTTTATTTTAGAGAAAGTGATGTATACAAAAATACAGATGGTAGTATAACCTATGGTAAATTCAAATCACTATTTAAAATTGTAATAAGTAAGTTTGATTCCGATTTCAAATTATCAGAAGTGAAAGACTATATTATACTTACATCAGAAATAATTAAAAATGTTTATCCAGAATCACAATTAGTTGCTAAGTTAAATGGTGAAAGAATCTCAATAGAAAGTCTTAACCAATTAGAAGGTGATACTGTGATTGAAAATATCGGCTTGAATATCCGTATATTTTAATTATTTCTTTATCTTAAATCCAAGTACTATACAATCAGCACTACCATAGTAGTTACTTATACCCATTACTTTTATACTTGAAAGGTAATGTCCAGAAAATTCTACTAAATGATTTACACCTGGATCTTTTGTGTAGTTTCCACCAAGTAAGTTTGAAACAGATCCATCGGCAAAATGCAACTTCAATGAGTTGATGATAGTTCCGCTTGATACTTCAACTTTTGTAACTGGATTATTTTCTAAATTAAATTGACCACCATGTGGTGCTTGATTAGAACCACCAGTCTTATCACCCATTCTTCCAGTTGTGGTATTACCAACAGGTCCTTCATTCTGTTTATAAATTACTTCAACAGCATCTATTCTGTCCCAACCCCAAACATTTATTTGAGTTGGAAATGACCTTGGATTTCCAACAACACCGAAGTTACTATTATCTGCTGTACCATAAGGATCTGAATAAATTTCTCTATCTAAATAAACATTTACTGTTTCGGGATATTTATTTATATCTAAATAATCCCAGATATTAACATAGTCTAAAACTGTAAGAGTCATTTGTCTAGTAAATGTATTTAGAGTCTTAAAAGGTTCAGTCTTATGATTATTACCTACTGCATTATCAGATAGATTTTTATAGTAATCTGAGTATGTCTTATTTGCATAATCTTTATAGTTCTTAATTGTAGTTGTTAAAAGACTTTTAGTATGATTTACTTCTACATCAGACCATCCCCAATTTTTACCATACATAGAACCATCTCTTAATAGAGATATGTGTAAGTTTGCAAACTGTGTAAATAAAGGTAAAAGTAACATTTCATTTCCACTTGATTGAAAGTGTGGTAGTTGTTGTAAAAATTCACCATTCAAAAAGTTCCATTTTTCAGAGATATAAGTAGGAACTTGAGAGTTCTGAAGTGACCACAGATATTCACTAGTGTTGTTGTTCAATCCTGTCAAATCTTCTTGAACTTGTTGATAAACTAATTCTGATATTTTTTGATTTATTAGTGCCTCAACTTGACCTTTAATTTCAGACCATACATCCTCTTTTGTTTCTGGCCAAAGTGCTGAACACAAACCGGAAAGGATACCTCCTACTTCTGGAATTTGTTTTAGCCCTAAAATTATTAAGTCTCTTGAAATGTTGTTTACATCTGTTGTCATATATTTAATTATCTTTTTACCATAAAGAAGAAACTTGATGTAGATTGTCCTTTGATTTCTTCTTCAACTTCTTTAACTTCTTCTTTACCCTGTGTAACTAAGTCAGCTGCTTGAATCTTCACACCACCTGGTAATGTAAAGTCATATCTCCCAACTAAGTTTCCTAATTGTTGTTTTGCATAACCAACAACATACTTAAAGAAAAGATCATCTCTGAATAAGTTTTCAGCTGGTATATTTGCGTATGCTTCCATAACTACATCATGTTTTACATTTGTTAAGATATGTAACCTGTGATTTAATTGATTAAATTGATATTTAAGTGTGTACTTGTTTAATTGATTTAACATATCAGACATAGAGTCTAGTACAGTTTTGTAAACACCTAATTCACCAATTGTAGTTACATATGAAGATAAGTATGGTTGGTTTGTTACACCAAGGTTAACTGATAAGTTTGGCGTATTGATACCTAATTGAAACAAACTGTCTCCTCTTACTTCATATAGATAAACTACTGATTGAATCTCACAAGGAACATTTACATAGTTATATCTTGTAAACTCTTCTGTAAAGAAAGCTTCTTTTCTTATTAAGAAATACATTTTTTGAACTGCGAATTGATACCACCTGTAGAACCAAGGTAGTGCTCTAGCCTCAATAATCTGTCTGATATTAGTGTCTGGCAGAGTTCTCGGAAGTGCACCAGAGATTGTAAGTTCTGTTTGAATTAAATCTATAAGTTCTTCAACGGTATAACCACCTTGATAAGGTACATATTCATTGCCAAGTCCATTTACATCTGCCATAAAAAAATATTTCTTTTGGTTATATATTAATTTGGAAGTTTCACTTATTTTAGTTATATTTGTATAACAAACAAACAGATAATCACTACAGTCATGAAAACAAAAGGTATAATAAAGTTAGGAAAGTTCACAAGAGAAGACGCTCTTAAAGCAGGTAGAAAAGTTGGTCGTGAGATTGACTTAATGAATTCTACTGGATGGGTATCTGTTAGAAAAGCTCACAAATCCGTAAAGGACTACACAAGAAAACCAAAGCATAAAAAAGACTATTCATTTTCTGAATAGTCTTTAAATATTTTAGACTTGAAAGTTTCTTGAGCTTTTTAACTTTTCAAGTGTATACTTTTCATCAAGCTCTATATTCTTAGGAATCTTTACCTTTATCTTTACAAACAAGTCACCAAGACCATAGTTTATATCAGGAATTCCTTTTCCTGAAATCCTATAAACTTTATCATGTTCTGTGCCTGGTTCAATTGCAACTGATAGTTGACCGTGTGGTGTGTCTACTTTTATGTTAGCTCCAATAATAGCATCAATAACAGATATTGTTTTTTCAATTACAATATTATTTCCTTCTCTTATGTATGAGTGGTTTGTTACTTCTTCAACAACAACTTGTAAATCACCTGCTATTCCATTTCTGATATAGTTTCCATAACCAGTCATGTTGAGTTGCATTCCTGTTGAAACACCTGCTGGAATATTTACATCAATAACTTCCTCTTTTGAGATAGTTCCATCTCCATTACAATCTCTACATCTTACATGAATTTGTTGACCAGAACCGCTACAATCAGGACAAGTTGATGCTTGTCTAATTTGACCAAATGGTGTGTTTTGAACTACTATTCTTTGACCAGTTCCATTACAAGGTAAACAACTTCTTAAATCAGTTCCTCCTTTTCCAGAACAAGTATTACATTTATCTTGTCTTCTATACTTTAATTTCTTAGTGGCTCCTTTAAGGATTTCCTCAATAGTAAGAGTTACTTTGATTCTTAGATTAGATCCTCTACTATTAGGTCTTGGACCACCACCTTGTCTTTGACCAAATCCACCACCAAAGATGTCACCGAACTGGCTAAATATGTCATCCATATTAAATCCACCAAATGGACCACCTCCACCACCAAATGGATTACCACCATTTGCCGATCCAAATCTATCATAGTTTGATTTTTTATCAGGAGTTGATAAGACATCATAGGCCTCGGCAGCTTCTTTGAATTTAGACTCTGCTTCTGGATTATTAGGATTCTTATCAGGATGATATTGCATAGCCATTTTTCTATAAGCTTTCTTGATATCATCTTCAGAAGCGTTTCTTTCTACACCAAGTATTTTGTAATAATCTTTACTCATAATCTTTATTGTTCAAATTTTTATGCTAATAGTTGTTTTATCTTAGAGTCTCTATATATCTGTATCGGTGTTTCCGTCAGCTTTATATAGACCCATTTATTATATCTAATATAAAATTCATTATTCCTAACTTGTGGAACAAGGATTGGAAACTCTTCTATAATTTCTCCAAATATTTTGTTTGCGTCTTCTAACTTCCAATCAGAAATTTCAGTAAGTCTCTTACAAAAATGGTCCATATACGGAGTAGCTGTATCTATTATCTTTGAAAGATATTCATCCGTTCTAAAAGTTTCAGGAGCCCATTCAGATATTTCAACATACCAATCAGTCATTGTTTAATATTTGATTTATTGAACTTTCTCTATTGATAATTGTTTTTTGATTTTTAATTTCTATTTCTATATCATCACAACTTCTTACTTTATTTACAAGACTAGCAACAAAGTTGTCAACTATTAAGGTAAGAGTTTCTGCTGTTCTATCTATATGTTCAAAATGTTCTAATGAATTTTTACACTTCAACATCATATCAACTAAATATTCTAAAAACTCATCTATATTGAAATAAAGTATAAATAACTGATATCTTAAACTTTCTGTATCACCTTTGAATAAAGATGGTGGATCTATAAATATTTTAGCAAAAACTCTCCTTACAGCAGGTAAAACCAATTCCATAGTATTATCATCATTATAATAGAATGAAGTCTCAAATTCCTCTATTTGAAATAAGTGAAACTTTTCATCTATTACATAATTTATAACTTCTTTGAAAGCCACTACTAAATTATCTGGAATACCAGATAATAAAGCTTCTATGAGCTTTTCACGGTATAAATTATCTTTCAATAATTCTACTAGGCTTTTTTCCACTACTTACTTAATACAATTTTTGGATGTCTGAAGGCTTTACCATTTAACATATATCCTTTGCTAATCACATCAATAATTTTAGATTCACCAGTTTCAATTACACTGATTACTTCATGTAAGTCCTCATCATAGTTTTCTGTTTGTATTGACTCAATACCTTGAGACTTAAGAAAGTTTTCAAGTTTGTTAGCGATTAATTGAACACCTTCTTTAGCTGACTCATCTTTGATATTTTTGATAGCAATAGATATGTCATTATCTAAATCTAAAATAGGAGTAACCATAGAAACTTTTGTGTTGAATCTAATTTCTTCTTTATCTTTGAAGACTCTTTTCTTGTAATTATCAAACTCAGCATAAAGACGAACATATTTATCTTCAGCCTGAGCTAACTTCTCTTCTAGTGTTAATTCTGGTTGAGTATTCTCAACTTGTTCATTTTCAATGATTTCTTTATTTTCTTCCATATCTTAATAATTAAATTTTAATAGTTTTCTAACATTATTTGAGTTATAAAACTCGTAAGTAACATTCTTATCTACAATTTTATGTATTTCAAGTTTTTCAACTTCTAACTTTATCGCCTCTACATAATCAACTAAATCTTTAAGAGCTTTAGTAAATGTTGTGTTGGGAACCCAGTAATCTGGAAACTTATCAACAAACTTATCAATTGCAACATCAAATGTTTTCTTTCTGACTAACAAGTATTCTTTTTCTTTAATGGATTTATTTGTCAGAAATTCCATTATATAAGTATTAAACTTATGAATAAGATTATCAGTCTCAATCACTTTAAGTAAACCGATAACAAGAGCATCTCTTTCAGAGACTTCCATTTCCTTATTTTCTTTAAGAATCTTTTCAGCTTCTTTCTCAGACCCAACTATGTAATAAACATAATGGTCCCATAGACACATTCTTACAATATCTTCAGGATAAATTTTAATTGTCATATTTTTTATGATATTTTTTTAATTATAGAGATTAATAGTGACAAAGTTTGAAAATTACCCTCACTAGAAAAATCTATATTTTTTTACCTAAAAACTTGAAAAAGTTGATTTTTTGAAGAAAAAACTGAATATATAAAATCACTTTTACTATCGGTAAAAGCATAAAAAATCATAACTAAATGAGTTGAAAAACATTGTTAATTCAGAAGTGGATACCCCTGACGGAAAAGCCACTCTTAAGGAAATCTATGTGACCGAGTTAGGTTACATAATGGCAAAAATGTATTACCCAAAAAAGAGAGTATTTATTAATCACAGAATCGGGTCAATCAAAAACTTATTAGAGTCAGAGAGATTTAATCTAATGACTGAATGGACAAAAAAGATAGTATTAGAAGAAAAGTTGGTTTCATAACCAACTTTTCTTTTTTTATTCTAAAATTTCATTATATTTGCAAAACAGTAATAATTATTAGTATGGAACTCCAAGATAAAATTGAACTTAACAAAAAGATTAGAGCTTATAAAGGAACAAACACATTTGTTCTTTCTCTTCAGAAACAACTCAAAACAAATAAGTATCTGAACAAAGTTGAGTGGAAAGGAAAACAGGTAAAGATTCTAAGTGACAAACAGTATGATGCTGCTTTGAACTCACTTGATTAGTCTGTTTTTCTAAAAGCAAATGTTACTGAATCAATCCACCAATTAGCTTCAAATGGTAAATATTCTACTGATTTATAGTATCTGTAATCTGGTATTTTTGAAACAAAAATATATTTTAATTCTAAACCTAATTCACCTTTAGCATAAGACTCAGCAAATAATAATGTTTCTTTTATCTCATCTATCTTGAACCTTTTAAGAGTTAGTTGTCCGGCTTCATCAATAATTCTTTTCTCAACTTTAATATCAATTGTTTTGGTTGTGCCATCTTTAGTTCTCATATCATGAACGCTAAAACAATCGAACTCAGAAAAATCCAGGTTTTGAGTAGTTGATTCTTTTACACTAATATGAAATCCTTCATCTTTTAGTTCTTGAAATAAATCTCTGAACCAGTCAAAATTCTGTGTCTCAAATAACTTATATGTTTTTAAATGTTTCATTAAATTCACCAAATTTTTTTATTTTGAAGATTGAGCCAATATTCTGTAATTTCATTTTAATCTGATTAATTAAAAGTGATTGTATTCTATTGAATCTTCTATTGCTTTCTAACTCACTTATTATTTCAATAGTTTCTTGAAAATATTTATTTCTGAATCTTTCAGAGGCAGTAAACGCATCTGATATATTCTGAAGTCTATCAGCTAATTTTATAATAAGTGCATCATCTGTCATATGAATCATTTTCACAATCAAGTAATCCGCCTTACTATCAAATTCATTTTCAATCTCTTCTTTTGAAGAAGTAAGTTCCATAACAATATCAGCAACTCTTTTACCAAACTCTTCCAGTATGATGTGATATCCAACATCTGGATCATCATAACAATCCTCAATTGTATCGTGTAGTAATGAAGCACAAAGTAAATCTTCATCTGTTGTAAACTGTTTTACAATAGCGTTTACCTTTTTTACATGGGCATCAAAGTAAGGACTTCCAACAAATTTTCTTGTTTGATCTTTGTGAAGTTCTTTAGCAAATTTCCAAGCTCTTTTTTCTTTTTGTGTTAGAGGTCTGTTTGGCATATTGTATATATTAAATAGTTTTACTATATTTGTATTCTAAATATTGTACTATGATTAATGAGACTAAGATAAAGAGTATTCAGAAAAAACTAAAAGAAGCATTAGCCATTATAGAAAAAGAAGAAAATGTAAAAATTGAATTCGGAACAATTTCTTACAATGTTGCTAAGTATTCAACATCAATGACTGTTACTACTCTTGATAAAAATGAAAAAGTAGATGATGTTCTAAGAACTCTTTGTAAAAGACTTGGATTCACACAAAATATAATTGGAATGCAATTCTATGGGTCTAATGGTCTTTATGAGATTGTTGATATCAAGACAAAGAATAGAAAGTATCCAGTAATTGCAAAATCTTTGTCAAGTAGCACTCAGTATAAATTTTCAGTAAGTCATATAAAGAGCTTAATCGGAGGAGACAAGATAATTAATAGAAACGCAAACTTAGATAAACTAATTGGAGACTAATTATTCCCAAAGAACTACACAGACAAAACTATTCAAAGAAAAAGAAAGTCTTGGATTAGAGTTTGTATATGAGACAGGTGAGGCTGCCTTTTTTGGTTCAGAAATTCAAGGTGATATCTATTGGTTTATTGAAGTTTTTGAAACTGGAGAGATTATGGTTTCTGATGAGCAAGGATCTGTCTTAGAGAAAAGTGAAAGATTTTTGAACCTTTTAAGATTAAAATTATAAAAAATAAATGAAGAAAGTAGGATTCACTTGTTCTTGTTTTGACCTTTTTCACGCTGGTCATATAATGATGTTAAAAGAAGCAAAATCAGTTTGTGATTATCTAATTGTTGGTCTACAAACAGACCCTACTATTGATAGACCAGAAAAGAATAAACCAATACAAAGTGTTTTTGAAAGATATGTTCAGTTAGAAGCTTGTAAATATGTTGATGAAATTGTTGTCTACGCTACAGAAAAAGACCTATTAGATATACTTCACTCATATCCAATTAATGTAAGAGTTGTAGGTGATGAATATAAAGATAAAGAGTTTACTGGTAAAGACCTTTCACATATTCAAATTTATTACAATTCTAGAAAACACTCATTCTCAACTACCGAATTAAGAAAAAGAGTCATTGATAGATTCTTAAAAGAGAATTCTTAATTCTGGTTTAATATATAATATTATGAAACTATTTAGATATATTGATTTTATCAATGAAAATAACTCTGCAAATAAAATACCTTCTTATGAAGAAGCCTTAGAACTATGCTCATTAAAGGACTCACCATTCTATGAGTCTAAAATGGTAGTAGATGGCTATCCAGTTTCTGTGTTCAATTACAGACTTGCTCAATATAAAGACTTTGCAAATCCTATTCCTGAAAAACCAGAACTTAAAGGTTATGAAATGAGAGGATTAACATTTGTATTTAATAAAGACGGTTCACTATTTGATAGATATGTTCTTTTAGAGAAGTTCTTTAACTTGAATCAAGTTCCAGATTCTCTTTATTCTGTTGTTAAAAACTATAAAATTAAGTTTATCAACAATAAAGAAGATGGTTCTATTGCATCATTTGTTAATTTACCTAATGGTAAAGTAGTGGGTAAATCTAAAATGGGATTTGACAATGACCAAGCAGATGGTATTAATAGAGTATATAAAACCAATCCGGAAGTAAAATCTCTAGTTGATTGGACATTAAATAATAATATAGTACCTATATTTGAATATGTTGCTCCTAACAATAGAATTGTCTTAAGATATCCGAGTGAGGAATTAATACTTCTTAGATTAAGAGATAATAAAACTGGTAAACATATTGATATTAGAAACCATTTAGATAAAGTAGGTTCTGTTAGAGTAGCACCATTTGAAGATGAAATAAAAGATTTAGATCATTTAATTGAATTAAACGCAACACAAGTTGATAAAGAAGGTTCTATAGTAACTTGTGAAGATGAATTTGGTAGAGACTTTTTCTTTAAACTGAAAACTCCTTGGTATTGTGAAAGACACGGTTTGTTAACTGAAGATTTATATAGAGAAAATATAATTATTGGTTATATATTAGATGATAAGATTGATGATATCTTAGGTCAAGTTCCTGAGGATGAAAAAGAAGCTCATGAAAGAATTAATAAAATAATTGTAATAGTTAAAAGAGCTATCAATGATAAAGTGTCAGAAATTGAAAATGCTTATAGACAATTTGTTAATTCTGGTATGACTAAAAAAGATTATGCAATCAAAAATAGAATTGGTAATCCTAACTTTGCTTTTGTTATGAACATGGATAAAGCTGAACAATTAAAGAAAATGTCAAAAGATGAAATTCTTAATATCTATGATACTATAGAAGACTATGAAAAAGCTTTACAAAGGTGTGAACCTTATGAAATGGCTAAAGAGTGGTTAAGAGACCAAACAAAAAGGCTATCTATAGCAAGAGAGTGGTTACAAAATCAAGATTCAACTCTATTCTTCAAAGATCCTGAAGAGTCTGATGATAATTAAAAAGAGAGGTAAAAACCTCTCTTTTTTTTTATATATAGTGTTATGAGAATCAAAAAGTATTTAGAATTTATTACTGAAGAGCTAGTTTCAAAGGCTACTAAGGTAAACTGGGGAAACGCCGAATTTGAAGTCAAAGAAATGTTCAGAGTCTTTAATGATAAACGTGATGAGTTATCAGATGAGGTTTTAATAGGTGGTGAGAAATTTACTTTAGATAAATCAATTTTTGGAACTAAAGGAAAAGCTATGGACTTTGAACCAGAAGAGTTTGAACAGCAAGTTGAAGATTCAAATGGAAAACACACAGACACTTCTAAAGAACTAAGAACGACATCTGAAGATTTACTAAGAAAAACAACTTACACACTAAAAAATGGTGAAAAGGTAGATGCTAAGCCTTACTATGATTTTATTAAGCTTTGTAGAAAATTATTTTGGACTGGTCAAAAAGTTCAATTGGATGAATCAGGAGTAAAGAAATTAGCAGATGATTCTCAATCTATTGGTAGAGGAGATTTTGCAAAATTTCTAAAAGATGCTGGTGAGTATCAAAGATTAAAAGCTTCTTATGATAAGACTATGGATTTTTTAAAATCAAAAGGAGCTGAAGATAGATTAAACACACCACAGGTATTCAAAGACTTTCCAGATATTGATAAACAAGCTTATGGAGAAGCTTGTCAGTTTGTTAATTACTACGGAGGTTCTTTTGATTTCTTTGATGAAAATATTGAAAAAGGTGGTAAAATGCCATTAACATCTGCAATTGAAATAGGTGGTAAATGGTATATTATTGGTGGTAATCGTAGAATGACTTATTATGTTTTAAGTGGAATAAATCCTACAATTTGGTTAATTAAATTATGAAGATAAAAAGAGTTTTTGAATTTAATAAACAAATTATAAGTAAAGAGTTTACTGAATTCACATTCATACTTGGTAAATCCTCTGATGTTTTTGATTTCTTCGGAGTTGAGGAGATGCATGGATTAAAGAAATCCGAATGTTATGATAAACCTGATGATGCTTACATCGCTGGTCTTTGTAATGTTTATCCAAACGACCATAGTAAAATATTTTTATTTATCAATGAAATGAGACTTGGTAATGGACACAAAGACATACTTCTTATAATGCACGAAACAATGCATCTGTCTTTAGAGATTCATGGTCATAATTTAGAAGATGGTGACTTAGAAGAAAAAGTAATAACTTGGGCAGAAGAAACAGCTGATAAGATTTATCAATACCTCAAAAATTAAAAACTTTTAAAGTCTCTCACGCCACCTACATTCATCATAACAGGTGCTGAATTTTTCATACCAGACTTAGAACTAATTGTTTTTACTCTATCTGGATTTACAACTGGATTCATTTCATCTGGATATTCTGTGAAATAGTCAATTAGATATTGCATATTCTCTTCTTCAGATTTTTCATCATCCCACATACTCAATAAGTTAGTTTTATTAGTATCAATATAGTCTCTAACTCTTTGATTTAATTCAGGATTCCAGTTTGACCATTCTTTTAAAAATTTCATACATTATATATTAAACTTTTTTAAGAACAAAGTATATAAAATCAGTGTTTAATACATATGACAAAATGTCAGTAATTAAACTTTGGCAAATAAATTGATATAACACATACTAAAAAAACAAAAAAATATGGCAAAAGACGTAATTATAGGAATCGACTTAGGAACTACTAACTCATGTGTAGCAGTAGTTGAAGGTGGTGAACCAATTGTCATCACTAACTCTGAGGGTAAGAGAACTACCCCATCTGTTGTTGGATTTACCGACAATGATAGAAAAATTGGTGACCCTGCAAAAAGACAAGCGGTTACTAACCCTAAAAAAACAGTATACTCTATTAAGAGATTTATTGGTAAAGACTACTCTGTATGTACTGATGAAGTAACAAGAGTACCTTATCAAGTTGGCAAAGGAACTAACAATGTTCCAGTTGTTAAAATTGATGATAGAGACTATACTCCTCAAGAGGTTTCAGCTATGATTCTTCAGAAAATGAAGAAAACAGCTGAAGACTATTTAGGTTGTGAAGTAACAAGAGCAGTAATCACTGTTCCAGCCTACTTCGGAGACGCTGAAAGAACTGCAACTATTGAAGCTGGTGAAATCGCTGGTTTGAAAGTTGAGCGTATCATTAATGAGCCTACCGCAGCAGCTTTAGCTTACGGCTTAGATAAGAAGAATACAGATTCTAAAATCTTAGTATTTGACTGTGGTGGTGGTACTCATGATGTATCAGTTCTAGAAATCGGTGATGGTGTATTTGAAGTTAAATCTACTGATGGTGATACTCACTTAGGTGGTGATGACTTTGATAACGCAATCATTAATTGGATGGTTGAGGAATTCAAAAGTGAATACTCAATGGATCTTTCAAAAGATCCAATGGCTTTACAGCGTTTGAAAGAAGCAGCTGAAAAGGCTAAGATTGAGTTATCATCTACTTCTCAATCCGAAATTAACCTACCTTACATCACTGCACAGGATGGTCTTCCATTACACTTTGTAAAGACTTTAACAAAAGCTAAGTTTGATCAAATGACTTCAAGTCTTGTTGATAGAGCTATCGCTTGTGCTAAATCAGCTTTGAAGAGTGCTAATCTAAAACCATCTGAAATTGATGAGGTAATTCTTGTTGGTGGTTCTACAAGAATTCCAGCTATTCAAGAAGCTCTTGAAAAATACATTGGTAAGAAACCAAACAAATCTGTAAACCCTGATGAAGTTGTTGCACTTGGTGCGGCTATCCAAGGAGCAGTATTGACTGGTGGTATCACTGATGTTCTTCTTCTTGATGTTACACCACTTTCTCTTGGTATTGAGACAATGGGTGGTGTAATGACTAAGTTGATTGAGGCGAATACAACAATTCCGACCCGTAAGTCAGAAACGTTCTCAACCGCCGCTGACAATCAACCATCTGTAGAAATTCATGTTCTACAAGGTGAGAGACCAATGGCTAAGGACAACCGTTCACTTGGACGCTTCCACTTAGATGGAATCATGCCAGCTCCAAGAGGTATTCCTCAAATTGAAGTAACATTTGATATTGATGCCAACGGTATTCTTTCAGTTTCAGCTAAAGACAAAGCATCTGGTAAGGAAAACAAAATCCGTATTGAAGGTGGTTCTCAGTTGACTAAAGAAGAAATTGAAAGAATGAAAGCAGAAGCTGAAGCAAATGCTGAGGCCGACAAAGCTGAAAAAGAAAAGGTTGACAAGTTAAACATGGCTGATAACCTTATTTTCCAAACAGAAAAGCAAATGAAAGAGTTCTCTGAAAAGCTTACTGAAGAAGATAAGTCGGCTCTTAACACTGACCTTGAATCTCTTAAATCAGCTCACTCTGAAAAGGATCTTCAAAGAATTGATGAAGCCTCTCAGAAGTTAAATGAGACTTGGCAAACAATCTCAACTAGATTGTATCAAGAGTCTCAATCAGAACCACAACCATCTAACAACAACGACAATGGTAATGGCGATGTTGAAGACACATCTTACGAAGAAGTTAAATAATGAAATCGTAAGGTAAACAAAAAACCCAGTCTTTGACTGGGTTTTTTTATTTTATTCATAATATTCATCATAACCACCACCAGTATCTCTCAGTGCTTTACCATCACCCATTTCACGGTTATATAAACAACCATCATTCTCATTTAAGTAACACATAGTATCACAGTATGGGTAATATTCAAAATCAAAATTATCTAATTTTACTTTTATTAAAACTCTTATAGACTCAGAACCATTTGTTATAGTTTCACCAGGTTCCATACTTTGACTTCTCTTATAATACCATCCGTTCTTTTCAGCAAATTGTTTGAATAATTCTACATCAGCATCTTGTGTTGTATAAATTCTATCCATAAACTTCACAATGCGTCCATTAATTTCAGCATCCCATAAAATAGCTCTACCTTTTATTAAATCTGATTTATACTTATCACCATCTATTACACCATTATCAGAGTATAATATAACTAAACTAACTTGTGAGTTTTGTGTGTAGATATCAAAGTAATCAGAATCTACTGATGCCATACAAGAATTATTAAGTGTTCCACCACCAGAAGTATAATTGTTTTCATCATACCAATAAGCAATTCTATCACCAGTAACAATATCAAATTGTTTAAGAATGTCCTTAGCAAAATCATAAGTTGCTTTGTATTGATTAGTAAATTGTTCTATATCAGCATCTGTAAATGAAATCTTCGCAGCAGATAAAATAGCTCTTGCTAATCTACCAACTTTAATATTATTTCTTGACATTCCCCAGACTCTATTATCTTCTGCATCTTCAGGCTCAAGAGCTGCTTTATTTATTACACCAATTCTTGGATCAGTAACACCATACTCTTGAAACATAACATATATTTTTCCAGAAACTGAACTAACAGTCTCAGATAGTATTAAACCAATTGAATCTGTATCAGGTGACCAACATCCATACTTTTGTTTATCATAACCAAGTGCTTCAAATATTTTATTATTTCTATCACTAGAAGTTAAGTATCTACCAGACTCAACTACTTTCCAAGTCTCTGGTTTATCTTTAGTTATTTCCTGAACTTTTCTATCTGGTGTGAAACTAACTGCATCTTTCTGGTCAGTTATGTCTAAATAGTTTTGAACTACATCAATATCTTTGGAATAAAGTTTGATTAACTCACTTGCAACTTTATTACTTCTCATTTTATTAAGTATATTGATAAACTTTTTAGAATAAACTACTTTAGATTCTAATATCAGTTCAGAGACCTTTTGCTCATTTATAAAGTTTGAATATTGAAGAATTCTCATTTAGATATTTTTTTTTATTAGAATATATATTAAAAATCAAATTTTCAAAAGTTATTCTTTTAATTCAAAAAAATTTGTTTATATATATCTTATGGTCAAAAAAATAGGTTTTCCCATGAAAAATAAAGTCAAAGATTTAATATTGATACTCGGAATGGGTATTAATGAATTAGTTATAGACATCAATGTTGGTGAAACCACATTCAATTCAATAGAGTGGTCTGCTGAAGAAGATAAAATTTTAATGCACATCTTTGAAGAAGATGACTATGATTATTTCTGTGACTTTGAAGAGTTAACTTCTGAACAACAACTTTTAGTTTATAAAAGTCTTTCAATAATATACAATTAAAGACTATTCAACATTTGTATCATTTCCTTTTGTGGAAAAATGTCAAACTTATCTCTTCTTACTTGAGTATGAGATCTGATACCACCATTTGATAATCTTGTAGCATCATAATCAAACCATTTCTCATTATAGATTTTACCTTCAATGGTCATACCCCATTTTATTATAAGATGAAATAATAAATTTCTTGTACTTTCTAATTGAGCATCTGTATATCTTTCCCAATATTCATATCCTCTGAATGGTTTATCTAATTTAACTACTTCACTTTCCATGATTGGCTTATTTACATAGTTATAAAATCTACCATCTTTACCTAAAGTAAGTGGACCATAATTACAAATTTCTATACCAATTGACCTGGAGTTAAAATCTAATTTTGGATCATTTACACCTAAGTGATAAGCCCAATACTTATCATCAAAAGCTCTTAATACTTTACCATCCCAAGTTCTATCACCTGTTGTAGAGGACTTTCTACCTATTACATAAGAAGTACCAACTTTCAAAGGTTTTGGATTACCTTGGTCATCATAAACAATATTTCCTTTTCTATCTTTTACAAAGTCTCTTTCCCAAGAACCAATTGTCCAATCTGGCCTTGAACCACCAGCTGTATGATGTAAATAAATAGTATCTTTTTTGACTTCTTTTTTATAGTATTCTTCTTCATCTAAAAGACAATCATAAATCTTAAAATTACCTTGACCTATATGGGAAACCTCAAGTGGTATCTCATCTATAAGAACTGGTACTTCTTTTACTTGACCGTATGTGCTTAGCTTTGACCAAGTCAATGAACCAACAATACCATCAGCTTTCAATCCAGCAGCTCTTTGAAAGTTACTAACAGCAACTAGTGTGTTTTGACCAAAATTACCATCAATTCTTTCATGAAAAAAACCATGTTGTTTTAGTTTAGTTTGAAGATAATTTACATCTTCACCAACCATTCTAAGTTTTAGTATTCTTTTTAGTTTCATAGCTGCTTATTTTTTTTATATCTTTTTGTACCTTTCAGCATTTTGTTTTTCTATATATGCCTTTAAGTCATCATAGGTAACTGCACCTGGATTAAATGTTACTAATTCTGGATTACCAGTTTTCTTTGGTTCCATTTTCTTTTCAGTATTTGTTCTAACTCTTTCTTCATGTTGAGTCTCTACTTCTTTAAGTATGTGACCTAAGTAGAAATCTATACCTTTCTCTTTTATCAAATCAAAATCAACATTGAATATGAACTCTTCAAATTCAGGACCTACATATACTGCTAAAAGTGGTTCTCTAATAAAGTGGTCTATATAAAATTTTATATCACCAACATTACCTTGTCCATAGATAGTTGTTTTATATGCAGAATTGTAGTAGTGAGCAAACTTGTCTGCATCATTAAAAACTCTATTACCGCCTTTATCAACAGTAGATGCTAATCCAAGATTTACCTTGAAATATCTACATCTTCTGATTTCCTGCATAACAGTCATATTTGTAACAACATTGTAAGCCATATTAGTGTATTTATTAAAAATTCAAATGTCTCTAAATAAAAAACCCTATAGAGTTACTATAGGGTAGTTAAAATATTTTTGTATTAATTATTCAGTTTCTATTTCAAACTCTTCTTCATCACCGAATTTATCATCTAATTCAATTTTAAGGTCAATCAAAAATTCTTCATCTATCTTTTTGATCTCAACATTTTTAGTTATTTGTCCAATAACTTCAAATGTATCTAAATCATATCTTTTGAATTTAATATAACATTTTTCTATTTGGTCATATGAAAAGTCTTTATTAGGGTCTTTTGGAAGAGCATCTTTTAAATCAATTGCTATAAAGAGTGAATATGTACCATTTTCATCTGTAAACTTTACAGTTAAAGAGTCATACATTTTTGAATATTTAGATATCTCAGAACTTTCTAATCTTACTCCTAAATCTTTGAAAGTAATATCAGATTTTTTTCTGCTATCAATTTTAGCTTTTTTAATAGTTTTTTCTTGTTCTTCACCACCTTCTTCACTGAAGTCACCCTCTTCTTGGAACTCAAACATTTTATCAATTTTTCTCTTAATCTGTTTAAGTGCAACTTCTATATAAGACTCAGGAGTATCGTTAACTAACTCTTCTTTGATAAACTCTGTAAATTTAATAATCTTCATAATGTATATATTAAAAAATTAATTCTGTTTATTAGTTTGCCAATAGTTTTTACTAGGAGTATCTAAATTATTCTTTTTAATACACCAAGTTACTTGTCTTGGTGTGACATTTAGTTCTTTAGCTATTTTTGGAACTGACATCTTCCAGATTAATGGTTTAATTAGTTCTAATAATTCACTATCATCTTTGAAATAGCCGTCTTTTCTCTTCTCTTTAGTTTTAAGAAAAACATTTTTATAAAAATATTCTAAGTCAGAATTTAAATACTCTTGCCTTTTTTCTTCAAAATTTATAAAACAATGTTTGCCTATTAGATATAGAGCAACTTTATCATACATTTCAGCCGCTTCAACTTCACTATTTGTAAATTTAATTTTTGAGATTAAATTATTATCAAATCTACACATCCAAGATTTCTTACTTTCTTTCCAATAAACACCTTTATATTTAGAAGATTTTTTATTATCTGGCTTATAATTAGTTCCTATTCTAAAAGTAGATAAATGTTTTTTTAATTCATCATCAACAAATTTATTATCACCACAACCTCTTATATTATAACCATTTGGTCTATATGTATTATATTTTTCAGCATATTTAATTTCCAATTTATTTAACTCATCAATATCCTTAACATTATCTTCTATTATTTCAAAGTCAAAATTTTCTATGCCATATTTATTAACAGAATTTTTAAGAATTTGATTGTGTGTATATCTTAACCAATCACTACCTTTATATCTCTTGTTAAAACTTACAACAGACTGACCTATATAAGATTTACCATTTATTTTATTAAAAATTCTATAAATTATCATATACTATATATTATTTTTAGTATATTTGCATTATGGGTAATATAGGATATTGTTGTATTAATATCTCGTTAAACGAGGGTAAGAGTAAAAAAGACCAAATAACAGTCAACAGAGGAATGACTAAGAAGACATTCGAGACTAAAGGCCTTGAGTATGTATCCGAATTAGCCATACAGAATATTAATGATCTTGAGAAGATAGTTCAATGGAATGTTAAAAACAATATTTTTGTTTATAGAATGTCGAGTGACATGTTTCCATGTATTGGCTTCTATAAATTAGAAGATTTACCAAACTTCAAGACTATATCTACTAAGTTAAAATCAATAGGTGATTACTCAAAGTCTAAAAGAATGAGACTTTCTTTTCACCCAACTCACTTCTGTATTCCAGCCAGTGAAAATCCAGTTGTTGTTAAAAATGCTATTGATGAATTAGATAAACATGCTCAAATAATGGATTTAATGGGTTTAGAACAGACACATTATTATCCAATTAATATACATGTTAATACTACTAAACCAACCAGAGAAGAAGCGGCTGAAAGATTTTGTAATCAATTTTGGAATTTAAGTGAATCTTGCCGAAAAAGATTGGTTGTTGAGAATGATGATGGGCCAAATCAATATTCAACTAAAATTTTATATGATTTAATCTATAAGAAAATTGGAGTGCCTATAACTCACGATTTTCATCATCATAATTATGGACCCCAAGATATTTCACAAGAAGAGGCATTAAAACTTGCTTGTTCTACTTGGGGTGATGTTAGACCTCTAACTCATATGAGTTCACCTAAAACTATTGAAGACTTTACTGGTAAACAAACAGCACACGCAGATTATATCTATGAAGAAATTAAAACATATGGCATTGACTTTGATACAGAAATTGAGGCAAAGGCTAAAGATCTTGCGGTTTTTAGATACAGAGAGCAATTCAAAGTCATTAAAGGATAAAACCTATGGTTTTATTAAATATGACCGAGGTGAAGAAGTTAAAGTAACTATTTACTCTGAAGTTCCAGAATTCTGGTATAAAGGTAAGATTTTAGACGTAAACGCTAGGTACATAATACCTTCAATTGAATCAAGTTGGAAAGTTGAATACTATGTTTCATTCAAGAATAAAAACGGAAATGAATTAAAGTATTGGTTTTTAGAGTCAGAGTTAAGAAAGTATGATTTATTAGAAGAAAGAAATAGTAGAATTGAACAACTACTAAAATAAAAAAAGAGTCAATAACTGACTCTTTTTTCTTTTTCAATCTTTTCTCTTTCTAATTCTTCTGGATGGAGTAAACCTCTTCCATATTTCTTAAATCTTTCCTGATATCTTAACTTAACTCTATCTGAAATAGGAATTGGAGACCCCTCTTCATCAAGTTTGACAAATACCATTTTAGTTGAGCAGACTAATTCTTGTTTACCAGTATGAACATTATGTTTTCTTGCTTCAAGATTTATAGTAATTGAAGTATTTCCAAATGTATCAACTGATGCATATATCTTTATTAAGTTTCCAACCTTTACAGGACTTTTAAATACTACTTCTTCAATCTTCTTTGTTACCATCTTTGCCGAGTCACATATTTGACAAGCATAAGCAGCGGCAGCTTCATCTAAAAAAGACATCATATTTCCACCAAATAGATTACCATGGACGCCTAAGTCCAATGCCATACAGATTTTTGTTGTTACTAGTTCCATAATTTTAATTTAATATTTCTTTTATTTTATTATCTCTTTCTTCATATTTCTCAGTTATGTCAGCCACTCTTAATCTATAAGAAGTTGACAAAGTAACAAGGTCAACATATTTAACAACTGAGAAAATAACTAATGTTTTCCATCTACCTTTTTCAAGAAATTCATTTAACATCTCATCTGATTCTAACTCCACCGAATCTACATTATATCTCTTTGTTACAATTTTATTTGATATGACCTTAAGTACATCAAAAGACGGCACTGAGGTAACATAAGATATCTTACTCCAATTCTGGTCTAAAAATTGACCAAGCCAAAGAGTAGGATCTACAGTAGCCATTCTAACGTTACTATTATCACCACCCATTTTGAAACAGTTTTCAATAAGTATTTTAATACCCTCAAGGTTATTTTCACCAATAGGATAAATAGAAATAGACTTAGAGTCTGTTATGTTGAACTGTGTTCTTATATTTGATATAAATTCTTGAAACATCTTATTTAATATAATAATTGTAAATTTCTTTATTTTTCCAGGTGACTTCTAATCTCATTTCCTCCTTTAGTATCTTACAGTCTGGATTTTTGAATGCTGTTATAAAGTGAGCTCCTTTTGGAAGTCTATTATAGATATCTAATCTTGTTTGCTTGTCAAATGCTATGTCATTCATAAAGAATACCGTACCAATGGACAAATCAAAATCTTTGACATCTTTTTGTAAAAAGAAAATTGGTTTTTCTGGTAGAACTTCTTCCTTAATTAATTTAGCATATTCAATTCTTTCCTTTTGAATCTCCAATCCCACAAGAGTTTTGAATTGTGATTTAATACCCATGTGTATTAGAATTTTACCAGAACCACATCCGATATCAACAAATACATCTTTGTCTGTGATTTTTTTATAACGTGATATTCTATCAATCAGGGTGTCAACTCCTGGTCTTTTTATCTCACCATATATAAACTTATCATCATAATCACCATCATAAGTGAAATTTCTATTTATAAGAGTGTCTCTTTTTGTAAGATTTTCTAACATATACTGCTGTTCAGGTGAGTAACTTTCCCAAGTACCAATTAGTTGTGAAATAGATTTGACAGAAAATAAATTATGCTTGTATAACATATCAAGCTTGTGATTTTCCATCATTAATCTCAATTCTTCATCCATATTTCACTATTTCAATTTTGGCTTCTCTCAAAAATTCTAATCCAGAAGTATCTTTGTAGTCTTCTAAATAGACTAATCTTTTTATTCCAGATTGTAGTATAAGTTTAGAACAGTCTCTACAAGGTGAATGTGTTTGATAAAGAGTTGCTCCGTCACAAGAGTGACCATTTCTAGCACACTTAAGTATGGCATTAGCTTCTCCGTGTATAACAAACCAATGAGTCTCATTTTCATTAGTTTCACATTGGTTATCAAAACCAGTTGGTGTACCATTGTAACCATCTGATATAATCATTCCATTTTTAACAATAAGAGCACCGACTTGTTTTCTTGAGCAGTGGGAAAGCTTGGCCCATTCTTTAGCCATATTCAAATAGGTTCTATCATATCTCTCCTGTTTAGTCATTGAATATTTTATTTATTGAATTTTTTCTTCTAATAGGTCTTTCAAAAATACCTAAACTTCTAAGGATCTCTTTATCAATTTCTTTTGCTATTGATTCTGATAGAATTTTAGTAAGTTCATCTTCTATATCAACGCTATATGGACTTATACTACCATCTTCTATTTCAACTCCTTTAACTTTATACTTCTTCATTAAAGATTCTAATTATTTTTTCTTTTCTATCATTAACTCTTTGATTGTATAAACTATTTATCATTTGAGATACAGTTGGTGATGTTATAATATAATTAGCACCACCTCTTGTAGAAGCTTTGTGTATAACCTCTGATGCTTTTAATAACTTAGCAATTAAATCTTTGTCAGACATATTTTATTTTTAACATTCCAATTTTTAGGTAGATGTTTACAATCAATGTTTGTGATAAAATGTTCTCTCCACATCTCTACAAATTTTTGAATGTCATCTACTTTATTTATAACAATTTGACCGTGAGTCTTTTTTATGATAGTTTGTTTAGTTTTAGATAAATCTAAAAGCATTTTTTTAGTCAATCTCTTAACACCAAGATATTTCTTTAATTCATCTTTTATCATATCAATTCTTTTCTTTGGAATCTTAGAGTTGTTTTCAATCAAAAGAGTGTTAGCAAATTTGATAAACTTTAATAACTCTCTATTACTTTCAGCTTCACCGTTTATCGGAGCTGAATATGTCTCACAAAGACTCCTTTTAAGTTCATCAGCTTTTCTTTCATATGACTCATGACAATTTACACATAATGATAGTACATCGTGAAAATTATGTGATTTTAACTCAACAGGAAAATGTTTTCTGTAACAGTGTGGCACAACATGGTGTCTTGTGAGATACTCTTCAGTACCACAAGACACACATTTGTTTCCCATTTCAGAAAGACCAAAAACCTTGTTATGATTACCAAGTCCCTTAGGATTGAATTTCAGTTTTATTGTGATAGGATTATCACTTAGAACTTCACCAAGATTTCTTTTTAGATACCAATTGACTTTCTTTTCGTCACATCTAAACATCAAAAGACCTTCGGGTGATAGAACTTGACAGTTTCCATAAATCTTACGGTCTCTATTAACACCATATGATTTAATAAGACTCATTAATACACCTTATCAATTTGAAGGATATTTAACTCTACTGGAGTTTTTCTTCCAAAGATTAGAACCGATACTCTAACCTTTTGGTCGGTGATAGACTCAATTGAACCTGTGAATGAAGTAAATGGTCCATCAAGAATCTTAACTTCTTCACCAACAACAAATCTGTTTTCAACTTCAGCCTTTTCAATAATCTCTTGTTGAACACCTAACATTCTATCAACTTCTGCGTTATGTAGAGGTTGAATTACACCACTTTTACTTTGAAGTAATCCAGTTGCTCCATCACAACCTTTTACAAAGAATGTTAATTCACCAATAGCGTTAGTTTCAACAAAGATATATCCAGGATACATAACTTTTTCTCTGGTAACTTTTTTACCATTTCTAACTCCTACTGATTTTTCAGTTGGTACTAATACTCTTCCGATTTTACCTACTAAAGATCCTTTTTCTGATTCTTTAATAAGTTTTTCAGAAACTGATCTTTCACGATTAGATTGTGCTCTAACTATGTACCATTTCATTTGTGTTTCTACTGCTGTATTCATATTATTTATTTGTTTATCTTTTTTCTAAATCCTTAAAGTATTTTAACTCATCTTTGATAAATCCAAAGTGATTTTTTATTAGAAAATCTAAGTCTGTATCTTTGATGTTCAGCTTTTGTAGTAATAATTTATAGTCTTTTTCAGAAATATCGGATTTTTCGGATTTTTCAGATTTAGACCAGAACCATTTAGGATAGGGTTTATCTAACATAAATTGATACCACAAATCAAAAGCAGATACTTTATCTATATTTTTCAGATTCAAAAGTTGAGCTTTTTCTGGATATTTTTTTGCAAAATACCGATTGAAGACAAAGAAAAACTTTTCCTTGTCTTCATCAGTTATATTTTTCCATTCTGACTTCTTAGTAAAGATTGCATTTGCAACATCAATTATCTCAGCCATTGTTACTATACTTAGTTTCCATCTTTTCTACAATCTCACCAGGTAAATTATGCATTCTTAAGTCTATAAGTTTCATATTACCTTTTATATTCTCAACTATGTTTTCTATTTGAGTTTTACTAATCTTTTTCTTTTCACAAATTAAATCAGCTATATTCTCATATAAGTCTGGATCTTGTAAGTTTATTTCTCCAAACTCTTGAAGATACTCATCATAAATGGTCTTAGCTCCTCTTGCTCCAATACCTCTTTTCTTACCAGCTTTAGTTTGTGACCAAACAGAACTAATATTATCTGATGAATCACCAGATATAATTTTTATGATTAGTGACTCAACTGGATCAATTTCATTGACTTCATACTTATTTAAGAATCTATCAAGTAGTAAAATAAAGTCATTGTTATCATTTAGATTGAAAATATCATCATTTGGTAATTTAGACAATTTATTCAAAAATATTTGATAGTTTTTTGGTAAGAAAAGTTTTTCTTTGTTATACATCTCATTTGTCATAATATTGATGTATAGTGGCTCTAAACCATAGTTTACAATTTGTTTAATGTCATAGTCATTAGAAACAATTATAGTTGATCTACCTTCTCTATTCGCTTTAGTAACTAAAAAAGAAATCCAGTCATCACCTTCTACGTGTGGAGCTTCTAATACTTTTACTAAACCTTTCATTGAATCCTTGAATTCACCATAAGCATTGTAAACAAACTGCCAATCTATGTCTGAGTCTTTTTTTCTTGTAGCCTTATAATTTGTTATAAGTTGTTTTCTCCAAGATTTTTCCTTGGAATCTGAAACTAAATAAACATTAGCAAATGGATACCATTTTCTGTAATTGTTAACTGTATTTTCAAGAGACTTGTGTAATGCACCAAATAGAAGATTATTCTTATGAAGTGTAAATGTATTCTTTGAGAGAATATAATTTCCGTCTATTATTAAATCGCATATCATTAGATTTTATTAATTTTACAATTTATAGATAAAATAGTAAAATTTGTTTCCAGAAAAAGGAAATTAAATAACTCTAAGATACATAGGAGTTTCAAAGGTGTCAGTTTGTATAGAAAGTGCGTATCTCATCATCTTAGTGATAGTCTCATGAGCTAGCTGCCTGTTAAGTATATAAAGGTCTAAAAGTGCTAAAGAAACTTGAAGTGATTGAATTCTAGAAATTAATTTATTTTCATTACCAGAAATATCAGAACCTCTCTTTATTGGTCTTATATTGATTCTTAGGGGCTCTTCAGAAATACTATTAGATTGTGCTTGAATTTTACCAATCAAATCTGAAACTTCTAATTCAAGCTCTTCAACTGTTTTTTCTCTAAGATTGGTGTGAGTTTCTAATTTTTGAATATTATACTCGGTATAGATAGGTGCTAATATTCTACTTATTGCATTAAATGATATCTTACCGTGTCTTGAAGAAGAACCTTCTACTTCACCATCAATGTTTTGTTTTTTTGATGTATCAGAAGAGTCAAAGTTTATGACTCTATTTTTTACATCAACATCTTTATCATCACGGTGTTTCCAAACAGATGTAGTTGATACTTTTGTTCCAATACCTTTCATATCTGACCCAACAATAAACTCATCTATATAAAACTCTGGCATTTCTTTACCAGGTTCTTTATTTATAATTATTGTAAATGGTGTGTCTTTATTAATTTTCTTTAATGAAAGAGGTAGTAATAGTTTTTTTACAAAGAGTCCATCTATTAAGTCTGATAATTCAACTATATTCTTAGTAGACATTATTGAGTTAGATATTGAACCCATATGTGTCTTTGATACTAAGTAAACATCAGCTGGGCAAAATTTAGCAAAATTTATGTCAGAGAATTTACCAGCCTTTGCAAACTCGGAATACTTTTTATAAATACTTACAAGTGGTGATCTAGAATCTTTACTAGCCACATGAAAGATATTATATTTTATATTTCTATTGACGAAATTATTAGCCTCTAAGAATAATTTATTTGGTATTTTACAAAAAGTAGAAACCCAGTTAGTATCTTGTAAGAAATCTTGTATAAGTTCATCATTTACATCAATTTCTTCAGGTAAAAATAAACTATTTTTTAACTCAGCATTAGATTTGAAATTCTGAAAAAGTCTTTCTAAATTAGAAGATGATAACATTAAATTAGGATTAGCTTGTTTTATTGCTATAAAAATACATTGAACAGATTCAAACTGTCTTATCAATCTTCCAGCACCCTTTGATCCAAACTCTTTTGTTTTCTTAAATTGATTAACTGAAAACTCACTACCCTTGACATCTTTGAAAGTCTTAATATACCTACTACCAGATTTTAAGTATGATTTTGCTTTATCTGGATCATAATTTCCATCATCATCAGTTATATTGTCAATAGCATCCGGAACACTTTCCCAGTTACCATCATCTTTCATTTTACTTATGATAGTATCACCTTTATCAGTTGTTATAGGTTCTCCAGACTTGAGTTTATTGACAAGTATATTTCCTCTTAAACTATCACCTCTTGTTTTACCAAGTTCAGGTAATGTAAGATTTACTTCTTCTAAAAACTTATGAAAATTTAAAATGCTCATCAATCATATATATTATTATATGATTTTGCTAATTTGAATATCTCTATATAATGATTGAAATTCTTCTCTAATATCTTGACAATAATCAAAATGTCTCTTGTTAGTGTAATAATCCCAACTCTGGTGATTTACAACTTTTAATACATTATTATAAATATCTCTTACTAGATTAAAGCAGTTTTCTTTCTCTGTCCACTTAACCATATTAGATATAATATCAAAGTTTATAGACTTGAATCCATTGAAGAATTCTTTTTTTGCATATGACAGTAGATAGTTTTTGATAACCTTTTCATTAAAATCAATTACTCCTGCTGGATTAGACGCTTCTGGTGTTAAAAAGTAAAATTCAACTTTTAGACAAATAAGGTGTTCTGTTAGTTTTATTACTTGTTTTGAGATTCTAGCATCTAAAAATATATAGACTACATCATCTTTAGTAAAACAAATTGGAATAAGTTCAAGTTTCTTAAAATATAAAAAGTTACCTTTTGCAATCCAAGTTGGATTGTGTAAAGGTCTAAATCTATCAGGTATTAAACTATTTAAGTCCATATTCTTTTAATAATTTAAATGTTTGATTCTTATCTTTTTCTCTAAGTCCGGTAGAACCTTTTCTTTTTCTGATATCTCTGTGGTAACCAGTTGATTTATTTGGAGAATATTTAGATTTATACCTAGAATCCCATTTAGTTGTTGATATAGTCTTCGCTCTAAAATAATCTTGAGTTCCTATATAGTCAGAGACAGTTCTTTTATATTTCTGTATACCATTTACATCCTCAAATCTCCACCAATAGTCATTTTGACACTTATGTCTTAAGCGTCTTATAACTACTTTTTCTTCAATATGTCTGCGCCAGGCACGATCACGGATCATCACGGCAAATATAGAAAATATTTTTAAGACAAGAAAGAAAATTACCTTAATAACTCAGTTTTTCTCAGGTCAGAGTTTTTACCAAACCAAATATCTAGTGAACCTTCTGAAAAGTCATCTTTTGTTATTAAAGTCATTCTTGGTGAATTTATTATATCTTGATATTCATCATCAACAAGAGCGGCTAAACCTTTCTTATACTTAATTTCAAACTGTTTCAGATCATTTTTTTCAGACCATTTGTTATATTCTGTTTGTGAATAAAATAGAACCTTCTTTTTAGTTTTAGATTTTGGAACTGCTACTACAATAGGTGTCTCAACTTTGTAAATCATTCTTCTATCAAACATATCTGGCCAATATTTATAGAAAAAGTTTAGGAGTAAGCCAGCAATAGAGTTACCATCAACATCGGCATCTACATAGAATAATACTCTACCATACCTAAGATTCCTTAAGTCAATAGTCTGACCTAACTTTAGACCAATAGCCGCCATTAGATTCACAACCTCATCATTTTGAACTAATTTTTGATTAGTCATTTCTGATACATTCACAAATTTACCTTTAAGAGCAAATGCTCCCATAGTTTGTGGATCTCTATATTTTCTAAATGCTGAAATAGCAGAGTCTCCTTCAAACAAACCAATTGAATACTTCCATCTATCTTTACCTTTAGCATCAATAAGTTTCTCAACTTTTATCTTAGTAAGTTTTTTATTAAGGTCTCTTTGTAGTTTAGAATCCTCAGCATTTTTCTTTTGTTGAATCCAATCTAATATTGAATTTACTATTTCAGATTTCAAAATAGACTGAACTAATTTGTTTGAAACTTCAAAAGTTGAACCAAAGTCTTTGACTTCTGTGATTAATTTCTCTTTTGTTTGAGATGAGAATGATGGATTTATCACAGTAGAGTCTAAAAACAAAAACATATGATTTCTAAGTTCAGATGGTTTAACATCTACTTTATGTTTTTTTGAAAAGAACTCTCTTAACTGAGCAATGATTTGATTCATTACATAATCAACGTGTGTACCACCATCATAAGTATCAGTAGAGTTGGCAAAACTGACTTGTTGAAATCCATTTTCTGAAAGTGCTATTCCAATTGACCAACTCTTGTCTTTTTTTGATTCAAAGAAATAGTCAGTTACATAGTATTTTATATAGTCTTCAAATGATTTGAAATTTATTAACTTACCATTGAAGTATATTTTAAGATTAGTATTACAAGCTGCGATATCATAGACTCTTTTTTCTAACATTGAAAAATGGTCATCATCTATTCCAGTTAGTGCGAATTTCTCAAAATCTACTAAGTAACTTATTTCCGTAAATCCTTTAGTCGCCTTTTTAACTTTAGCAGCAGTTCTCTTTCTCATATTATCAGAGAACGTTTGAGTATAGTGATTAGTTCCATCACAAGTAGAAACAGTAAATTGTTTAGAATAAATGTTGGTCAAAGTTGAACCTACACCATTTGTTCCTGCCCAAGACCTGGATTCACTGTCATCAAAATTAGAACCTGCTTTAAGGTTAGAGAAAATCATTTCTGGAATCCATTCTTTGTGTTCACTGTGTTTGACAACAGGAATTCCACCATTATCCCAAATAGTGATATAATTATTACCTCTATCTACTTCTACTTTAATTGTATTTAGTTTTGAGCCTTTTCTCTTACTCTCATCAACGGAGTTAGTAACTATTTCATCGAATATCTTTAGGAATCCAGGATTGTAAGTAACTTCTCTACTTACCATTTTGTCTCCACTTATCAACCACTTATTAGATTTGTGAGGTTTGATAGAACCGATATACATACCAGGTCTAAGAATGACGTGGTCAATATCATCTAATTTTTTGAATTTCTTATCTACGGACATTTTCTTTGCTAAGAATTTTAAGTATATATAGCAAAGTTTTTGGTTTGTTTAAATATTTATTGTTTCAGAGGTATTTCTGGGTCAACATTAAACTTGTTATTTAGGAACATTTTAAGTTCATTTTCTATATAGTGGTCTGGAACTTCTATACTATCATCCATAACTTCCATTTTCTCACTGAGAGATGTTGAGAACTGGTCTAAAACTTCTGGTTTTATAGCATCTATTAGTCTATCAGAAACTACAAAAGCTCTTGTAAATCTATCTTTAAGTGGCACCTCTCCTTCTGGAATTCTCATATAAGCATCAATCATTCTCTTCAGAAAGTTACTATACTTTGAGCTCGGACTGATATAGTCAAATATAGGGTTGAATACTCTATGAAACATTCTAGATGCTCCAAAAATAGTTCCTACAATTGCAAGTATTGGAAAAAAAGGAGCTAAAGCGACAGGTATCAGAGTTGGTAGTATATTAAATATACCTCTTTTAATTTCTGTTTTTCTTTTTGCCACTATAGCATCTTTGAATATTGCTTTTAATATACCAAATGTAAATTTCTCACCGTTTTGTTGAAGATACATACCAAGATATCCAGTCTTGGCCAATTGAACTTGTTTGTTGAGTTCATCTTCATCTGTCACACCCATTTCAATTAGTTTAGCTTTTAGATTTTCATCTTTTGCTTCATTGATTAAAAATTCTTGATATTTTTTTATAATAGTCATAGTCTATATATTAACTATTATTTAGCACAAACATAATAATTTATGTATGAAAAATTTTGACAAAAAACAAGATTATAGGATTAGAATAAATTTTGAAAGAATAAATAGTTATATGAGGATATTATATGGAATTCAACTTAATGGTAATGGTCATATTACAAGGTCTTTGGAGATAATAAGAAATTTGAAAAATAATGAACATATTGTGGATATAATAGTCTCAGGTAAGAATTTTAGTTTAGATATAGAATATCCAGTATTAAAAAGATTTGATGGCTTCTCTTTATTTTTCAACAAAAAAGGTAAAATTAATTGGTTTAACACAATATTGAATTCAAATATCTTTAAACTTATAAAAGACTCTAAATTTGACTGTAGTGAATATGACCTAGTAATTTCGGATTTTGAGCCGATAACATCAATATCTGCTATAAGACATAAAAAAAAATCTATAGGTATTGCTAATCAATACTCAATAGAAAATAAAATATTTTCTAAAAATATACTATCCGAATTATTTATAAAATACTTTGCTAAATGTAAATATCAAATACCAATTAGCTACTCAGGTAGTTATTTACCTGTAATTTCGGAAGATATATTGAATGGTGAAGTTTGTGATGAAAATTATTATCTTGTCTATCTTCCAACACATGATATAGAGACAATAAAAAAAACTTTTGAAAATACAAATTTTATTTTTAAAGTCTATAGTAAAGAAGTTTCAGAGAAATTTGTTTGGAATAATATAGAGTTTAATAAGCCAGATAAAAATAAATTTCAGAAGGACTTATTAAACTGTTCTGGTGTTATAACAGCATCTGGTTTTTCAACGACATCAGAGTGTTTAGTAATTGGAAAAAAACTTTGGTCAATACCCCTTAAGCAAATTGAACAAATAAAAAATGCCAGAGAGTTGAATTCTATAGGTGTTTTTACAGAAAAATTTAGTAGAAAAAATCTGATGATTTGGGTTAGAGATTATAAGAAAGTTGACTATAATTGGAAAAATCCAATCAATAAAATTATAGAAGAGATTAAAACTATTTATGAAAATTAGAACATTATTTATATCCGATATACATTTAGGAACATCTAAATCAAATCCAGAGAAACTATTAGAAGTTTTCAAATCATATGAATTTGAAAACTTAATCATTATAGGTGATTTTATAGACCTAACATCACTCAAGAGGAAGTTTTATTGGAATCAAAACCACTCAACAGTAATACAAAAAATTTTGAGATTCTCTAGAAAAGGCATCAAAGTGACATATATCTTAGGAAATCACGATTTTTATCTGCGAGGTTTAATAAAAGAACAAAATCTAAATATTGGTGATATAGAACTATGTGATGAAATGTATTATCAGACATTAAAAGGTGAAAAAATTTATATTTGTCATGGAGACCAATTTGATGGATTCATAAGACTACATCCTTTTCTTTATATTCTGGGTGATTGGGCTTATGAATTATCCTTCAGAATTAATAAATTTTATAATAAAATTAGATTTGTTTTGGGATTTGAATATTGGTCACTATCAGCGTATCTAAAGTCAAAAGTTAAAAATGCAGTTTCATTCATCAATGACTTTAAAATTTTATCACTTAAAAAACTTGATGAGGTCAACTGCGATTCTATAATGATTGGACACATTCATACACCATCAATAGAAAGAAATGAAAAAAACTACTATAACACAGGTGACTTTTGTGAAACTTGTTCTTTTTTATATGAAGACTTAGATGGTAAGATAAATATGGTAATAATGCAGTAAATAAAACAAAGAAATGTTTTCTTCATATATAAAAATATGATGACTGAAAAAACTATATCAGAATTCTTGTCTAATGAATATAAAGAGTTCGCAATGTATTCTATTGAGGGTAGAGCCATACCTTCAGTTATTGATGGTTTCAAACCGACTCAAAGAAAAATTATACATGTTTCTAATCAAATATGGAAGACAGGCCAAGAAAAGACATTGAAGGTTTTCCAACTTGGTGGTAAGGTAGCATCAGATGCTTTCTATCATCACGGAAATGCATCACTGGAAAATGCCATTATTACAATAGCACAAAAGTTCAAAAATAATGCACCTCTTTTAGAAGAAGATGGTCAGTTTGGATCCTTAAGATCACCACAGGCTGGTGCTCCTCGTTATATCGGTACAAAATTATCTGAGAATTTTAGACTAATCTATAAAGATTTTGAATTACTTGAATATAAAGAAGAAGAAGGTGAAACTATTGAACCAAAGTTTTTTTTACCAATTGTACCAACTGTATTACTAAATGGTTCTTCTGGAATTGCTGTAGGTTTTGCCTCTAACGTATTAAATAGAGATATCAAAGACCTGATTGATGCTTGTGTCAAAGTTCTTAATGGTAAAAACCCAGGAGAAGTAAAACCATCATTAAATGGATTCACTGGGGAGTTTATACAAGACACTGAAAATAAAAAAAGATGGATTATAAGAGGTAAATTTGATAGAGCGAATACATCTACAGTTAAGATTAGTGAGCTACCACCATCAATGACATATGAAAAATATGAAGATTTATTGGATAAACTTGTAGATGATAAACTTATAGTAAGTTATGATGATAATTGTAAAGATAATATTGACTATACAATTAAATTCACTAGAGTAGATTTAGATAAATTAGATGATGAGAAATTAATTAAACTTCTAAAACTTGAAGAGTCATCAACTGAGATTTACTCAACACTTGATGAGACTGGTAAACTAAAGATATTTGAATCTGTAACAGACATCATTAAATACTTTGTTGAGTTCAGACTGTCATACTATCATAAGAGAAAAGAATATCTTTTAGAAAAGCTAAATAGGGAGTTAAAGATACTTTCAAATAGAGGTAGATTTATTAAGGCTATTATTGATGGCAAACTTAAAGTTAATAATGTTGCAAAGTCTCAAATCATTGAAGGAATTGAAGCTATGGGTCTTGATAAGATTGATGACTCTTATGACTACTTATTGAGAATGCCTATTTACTCTTTGACTAAAGAGATGTATGACAAGCTCAAAGAAGACTTCAAGTTGAAAAAAGAGGAAATTGCCAAATTAGAGGCTACCGATCCTAAAGATATGTATCTTACAGATTTATCAGACCTCAAAAAGAAGTTTAAGTAATGGACCTAAACTCAAGAGTCATCAATCTCTTACCTTATAAATCAATTTCTATAACTGAGAAGTTTGTACATCATACACTCATTCAAGAAGTAACAATTATAATTGAGGATAGTGATGATTACTACTTCATACAAGATGATGTTGAGAAAGTGAAAGATGTTTCACAGATGCCAAATTATATAAAGGAAGATTGGATAAAATACAATAGAAAACCTTTGACCAACGAAGTATTGGATTTACATATACAACATTATAAAGATTTATCTGATTCTCAATACCCACCTGATAAAGAAATAGATGACATCTTAAGTTTATTAAAATCTATAAAAAGACATCAAATAATAGGTAAGATTGTATAATTTTTCACTATATTTGTAACATGAAACATCTTAAACCAAGAAAAGAAGAGCCACTAAAAGATTTCGCACCAGTTGGTACAAAAGACTGTCAAGGAGTTTGTGATAGAGAAGTTGTAATGACTAAAAACGGTCCAGTGATTATTTGTCATGGGTGTATGCGTATAGTAATGGATAACAGAAAATGATTTTAGATAGTTATATAAACTCTGTTATTGATAAACACGAGTTACAATATGAGATTGAGATTGATGATGTTTTTAGAAAACAAATAAAATCAAGCATTCTAAAGAATTGTTTTGCTTTTCAAATAATTTATAAACCAACTCTTGGCAATCATAGATATATGATGGTGACTAAAATTATTAAGAATTTAGATATTGATAAAGTAAAATCAAAAGATATCTATCAAGGTGTAGAATTTATTAACACTATCTACTCTTATGATGGAACTGATAACTTTAAATATGCTGAAAGAGAAACTATTTTGTTTGATAAGTCTACAATAAGAAACTTGAAATTAAATCACATTTTAAAAGATGAAGTTGACAACAGGTGTTAAGAACCTATTAATAGCAAATGTAATAGTCTTTATATTGACTTATTTTATAGTAGGGTTTTCACCATTTGATTCTCTTGCTTTATTTCCAATAGACTCTTCATTCTTTAATCCTATTCAGTTATTGAGTTATATGTTTCTTCATATATCAATAACCCATATATTGTTTAATATGTTTGGTCTGGTAGTTTTTGGTTCAGAATTGGAGAATAAGTTTGGTACAAAAAACTTTATTCAATTATATTTTTTATCTGGATTTTTTGCCGGCCTTACACATATAATCTTTTCATCATTACCAGTCATTGGAGCATCTGGTTCTATTTGGGCTCTAATGGCAGTTTATGCTCTTCTTTTTCCAAATAAAGAACTTTATGTTTATTTTCTATTTCCAGTCAAGGCTAAATACATAATTGGTTTCTTCTTTATTTTAGAGTTTATTTATTTAGGAGTAAATGATGGTACAAGTCACTTAGCACATATCGGAGGAGCTATCTCTGGTTGTCTATACTATCTAATTAAACTTAAGAAAAATGATTAATATTTGTGTTTTTGCCTCTGGTGAAGGTAGTAACTTTCAAAACTTAGTCAGTCACTTTAATAATTCAACCTTAGCCAAAGTATCTATTTTAATATCAAATAAATTAGATTGTGGTGCTGTAAAAAAATCTAAAGTATTTAATATAAAACATCTTATCATCACTGAAGATAATTCAGACTATATAGTTGAGGAGCTTGTATCATGCAAAATAGACTTAATAATTCTTGCTGGATATCTTAAAAAAATACCTAAACAGCTTATAGATAAATTCAAGATTGTAAATATTCATCCTTCATTATTGCCAAAGTTTGGTGGAAAAGGCATGTATGGTATGAATGTTCATAAATCTGTTATAGGTTCTGGTGAATCAGAAAGTGGAATAACAATTCATTTTGTTAATGAAGAATTTGACAAAGGAGAAGTTATATCTCAATACAAATGTAATGTATCTAAAGAAGACACACCAGAGAGTCTTAGTTTAAAAGTAAGAAATTTAGAGTCAAAATATTTTCCAGTTGAAATTGAAATGCTCATTCATAGATTAGATTTGATAAATGGTAAAATTTAATTATCTGATTTACTGATATTTAGAAATAAATCTAAAAATTTAGTCTTTTTTGTTGTAATATATAACAACATATACTCGACCGGCCCATGGAAGATGGGGGTTCTTTTTGAGTAGTTTTTTTGAAAAGTTCTTCAAGTGAGATAAAAATTAACTCATTTTATGAGATTTAATTATTTAATTTTGTTCTTAATATTATTAAGTAGCAGAGCTTTTTCACAAATGTGTAATACTACTTCATCAAATATGGGAAGTATTATACCAACAACAACTTGGCAAAATGTTACAGGTACTTCAGGAGCTAAAAGATTCTGGACATTTAATGCTACTGCTGGTTGTATCTATAATTTTAGTACATGTAACAGTTTATTTACAAATGATACTTATCTGAGATTATACTCAGGGACTAATCCAACATCAGCTATTTTACAGACTTCTAATGATGATAATGGACCATACTGTACTGGTAATAAAGCATCACTTAACTGGACTTGTCCAACAACAGGAGCTTACTCAATTCTACTAACTAACTATTCTTGTGCTAATTTATCTGCAAGTACAATTTTAAGTTACAGGCTAAATTGTCCAGCACCTTTACTAAATGATAATTGCTCTGGTGCTATAAACATAACTACTCTACCTTATACAAGTCCGGTCACTTCAAACAATACATCAACAAGTGATGTTCCAACTTCAATATCTGCTTGTTCTACATTTGGATATAATCTTTGGTATAGAGTTGTAGGTAATGGTAATCTACTAACTGCATCTACTTGTAATGCTTCTACAAATTTTGACACAGAGATAAGAGTATACACAGGAAGTTGTGCATCTCTTAATTCTATGGCGGAAGTAGTATGTAATGATGATGCTGCTACTTGTTCATCTGGTAGTTTGAAATCTACGGCATCTTGGTGTTCTAATGTTGGTGTAACTTATTTTATAACAGTTGGTTATTATTCATCATCTGCTGGTTTTGGAAATTATGTATTATCAGTAACAAACGGAGATCCTTGTGTTCCCCTACCAATAACATTAATTGACTTTAGTGGAGAATTCAAAGATGATAAAGTATTCTTAAAATGGTCCACTGCATCAGAACAAAACAATGATTATTTTTACATTGAAAGGTCACTTGATGGATTAAATTGGATAAGAATAATTGAGAAAACAGGTTCTGGAAATACATCTTATCAAATTGACTACAGTTCAGTTGATAATAAACCATTTATTGGTATAAATTATTACAGACTGACACAAGTAGACTTTGATGGTCAAAAAGAAACTTTTGATATAATTGCAGTCAATGTAAAAAAAGATTTAGAAAATTGCGAAGGCAGTTATTATGATTTGACCGGTAGGGAAGTTGATATGTCAACTTGTCCTTCTGGAATCTATATAAAAAAATGTGAGGGTGGTTCTAAAATAGTTAGAAAATTATAAAAAAAAGATATGTGTTATGAGATTTGTGAAATTTTTATTTTTATGCTTAATTATTACTCTAAATGGTTATACT
>JACCDP010403281.1_pt1 | contig 74859 bp, 37 predicted proteins | sample 7445841 | NCBI WGS metagenome assembly JACCDP01 (sample SAMN15323441, study PRJNA562643) | freshwater metagenome | isolation source: river surface water | place: USA:Blue River Watershed | collected 2017-08-17 | reverse complement strand
CTAAGCCACAAGCTACAACAGCTCCAGCAAAAGAAATCATCGCTGAAAGCTCAAACGAAATCGCTAATAGATTTAGAACTTTAGCTGGTATCGTTAAAAAATAACAAAAAATAAAAACATAAGTAAAAATGGCAAATTTTGATTTAAGCAAACTTATGGAAGGCAAAAACCCACAAGCGGTAATGTTAGCTGAAACTCGTCAGTTAAAGAGCAAATGGGAAAAAACTGGTCTTCTTGAAGGTTTGAAAGAAAGAGAGCAACACTCTATGGCAGTGTTGTTAGAAAACCAAGCAAAGCAATTGCTTGATGAGGCTACTCAAACTGGTACTGGTGGCGGTGCTTCTGGTAACGAAGAGTGGTCTGGAGTTGCATTACCATTGGTAAGAAGAATCTTTGGTGAAATCGCTTCTAAAGAATTCGTAAGCGTACAACCAATGAACTTACCTTCTGGTCTTGTATTCTTCCTAGATTTCAAATATGGTACAGCACAAGCTGGTCAACCTGGTTTCAGCGGTAAATCACTTTTCGGTGGTAACGGTACTTCAACTGGTGACGCTGATTTCGGTAGAACTAAAGCAGCTGTAAACGGTCTTTATGGTAACGGCCGTTATGGTTTCTCTATCAATGATACTGAAACTTCTGCTATCACTATCGCTGGTGGTGCTGGTGCTGCTGGTACAGTAGTAACTGCATCATGGGCTGAAGTTGGTTTTGATTCTGCACTTTCTGCATCTGTTGCAGCTGGTCAGGTAGCAAAAATCACTGTAGCAGCTTCAAACTTCACAAGAGCTGATGAAAATGGTATTTCTGCGTTCGTAGTTTCTGGTTCAGAAGCTTCTAACCCATACCACAAACCAGCTGCTGGTGAAATTACTAACTTTGCACAATTCGCTAAAGTAGTAGGTTCTAACTATGTATTCTTTGTATCTGCATCTGCTGGTGCAGCTACTATCGGTAGCGATAACGTTATCGTTAAGTATCATCAACAACCTTCTGCTGGTGTAAGAGGTGATTTCGAAGATGCTTCTGCAAATGGTACAACTATCACTGCATTAGACATTCCTGAAATTGATCTTGAATTAAGAAGTGAGGCTATCGTTGCTAAGACTCGTAAGTTGAAAGCAGTATGGACTCCTGAATTAGCGCAAGACCTTAACGCTTACCACTCAATTGATGCTGAAGCTGAATTAACTTCTATGCTTTCTGATTATATCTCTTTAGAGATTGATCTTGAAATCTTAGATATGTTAAAGAGCAACGCATTGACTGTTGATTACTGGTCAGCAACAATCGGTGAAGAATATTTGAACAACGGTGCAACTGGACAAGCTGCATGGGGTTCTTCAGTACCTTCTGGTGCAAACACTTACTATACTAAGAATTCTTGGTATCAGACTTTAGGTGTTAAGTTGAACAAAGTTTCAAACAAAATTCATCAATTAACACTTCGTGGTGGTGCTAACTTCGTAGTTGCATCTCCTGATGTATGTACTATCTTAGAATCAATTCCTGGATTCACTGTAAACGCTGATAAAGATGCAATGCAATTTGCAGCTGGCGTAACTGCAGTTGGTTCTATGAGTAACAGATTCACTGTGTACAAAAACCCTTATATGACTTCTAACGAAATCTTAATGGGTTATAGAGGAAATAACTTCCTTGAGACTGGTGCTGTTTATGCTCCATATGTACCATTGATTATGACTCCATTAGTGTATGACCCTCAAAACTTCACTCCTAGACGTGGAGTTATGACTCGTTACGCTAAGAAGATGGTAAGACCAGAATTCTATGGTAAGATCTTGGTTAAAGATTTAGCTAATATCTAATCTTAATCGAATCTAACTACGATTCATATTAAAAGAGGGGGTGAGAAATCACTCCCTTTTTTTATTTTACCCCTTTAAGAATTGTTTATATTTATAGTGGTAAACACACTAAATATATGGCAGCGGGTAAATATTCATTCATTATAGAGCAAGGAGCAACCACAAATTTTCAAATAAATTGGACAGATGAAAGTGGTTCTGCGGTAAACTTAACGGGATATCACGGAAGAATGCAGTTGAGAACTGATTACAATTCTTCTCCTTTACTTTCTCTTTCATCATCATTAAAAGCGGATGGGACTGGATTGAATTTAAGTGGCTCTAATGGAACAACACCATTAGCTTCTGGTTCAATAGCAGTGTATATATCTGCAGTATCTTCATCACTTTTAGATTTTGGTGAAGCACTTTACGATTTGGAAATGGTAAAAGGAAATGAAGTTACGAGATTATTAGAAGGTAAAGTTAAGTTATCTAAAAACGTAACTAAATAAAAAATGTCCGTAGAAATAAAAAAAGATATAACAACTGTAACGGTTGAAGTCCCAAAGACTGGTGTAGCGGTAGAAAATGCTGTAACTAATATTAATGTCCAAGTTTCTCAACCACAATTAACAATATCGCAAGCAGGTGTTAGTGGTAAAGATGGAACTTCTGGTACATCCGGTACTTTTGGAAATGTATTGAGTAGTTCACTTCGTATATCTGGTTCAATTATACCAAATGTTGCCGATGGTGATTTAACATCTTCTTTTAGTTTAGGTTCGGCAACAAATGCTTGGAAAGACCTTTGGATTTCAAAAGGTACAATTTATTTTATTGGTGATAATAACCAAACCGCATCTATTTCAATAAATGCAGATAATCAAATTCAAATTAGTGATATTAATTTAACTGGTTCACTTACCGCATCTTTGATAGAAGGATACATTTGGGTTGGTGGGCCTGATGATAAAAATATAGCAATACCAACATCATCTTTGATAACAGGTGGTACTGGTGCTGGATTTCCATTTGAAGGAGTTGCACAAATTACCGGTTCATTAATTGTTACTGGTTCTATTTTATTAAATGGTGTTGATATAACTTCTGGTGGTGGTATTGGTACAAACGGAACATCTGGCACATCTGCAAGTTCTGGTACTTCTGGTACAAGCGGAACAAATGGTTATACACCTGTAAAAGGAATTGATTATAATGATGGAGATGCTGGCGAGAATGGTACGTCTGGTATTGATGGTTCGTCTGGCTCATCCGGAACTTCTGGATTAAATGGTACTGATGGAAGTGGTGGCACAAGCGGAACTTCTGGATTAAATGGTACTGATGGAACTGGTGGCACAAGCGGAACTTCCGGAGAAAGTGGCACGTCTGGCATTGATGGTACAAGCGGCACATCAGCTACCAATGGGTCTGCTGGTAGTTCTGGAACATCGGCAACTGCGGGAAGTGGTGGTACATCTGGAAGTGACGGCTCTTCAGGAACAAGTGGTAGTAGTGGTGTAAGAGGTGAAAGGTATAAAGTATTTTCATCATCTTCACTAACTTTGGGTGATAGTGGTTCAATATATTTGCAAGAAGGATTAGGATATTCTATTGCACAAGAAATTATTATAGCACATGACCTTTCAAATTACCAAACAGCACAGGTAGAATCTTATGATACAAATACGGGTGTAATAACTTTTGGAGCACCAACGTTTGTAACTGGTAGTGGATTTACAACTGGTAGTTGGACTGTAAACTTAGCAGGTGCAGCTGGTGGTGATGGTACTTCTGGTACGAGTGGATATGCTGGCACAAGTGGTGTAGATGGTACATCTGGGTCTTCTGGAAGTGGTGGTTCATCTGGTAGTACCGGTAGTTCTGGCACATCTGCAACTGCAGGAAGTGGTGGTACAAGTGGCAGTTCTGGTACAACCGGGTCATCGGGAACATCGGGAACAACAGGCTCGGCGGGCGTATCTGGAAGCTCTGGTAGTTCGGGAAGTTCGGGGAGTGCTGGTTCATCTGGAACTTCAGGAACAGCTGGCTCATCTGGTTCAACTTTAGTTCTTACACAATATAGTGGTTCGGTTTCGGTGACGGGTTCATTGACCGTATCAAACGCATTTATTAATGATGCTACACTTCTTATGGGTAATAGTTCATCTCTTACTCTTACAAGCGGAAGCAACATTTATATCCAACAAAACGGAAATCTATACATCACCGGTTCAGAATGGATTAGTGGTTCATTAAATATTACAGGCTCTATTACACTTAATGGAGTAACATATACAACACTTACCGCAGGTAGTGGTAGTGGTGGAAGTGGTACATCGGGAGTTAATGGTAGTAACGGCACATCAGGAACAAGTGGACTTACGATTACGGGTTCTGCTGGTACTTCTGGTGTTGATGGAACTTCTGGTACAAGCGGATTAACTATAACTGGTTCTGCTGGCTCACACGGAACTTCTGGTACATCTGGTATTTCAGTTTTAGTGGATAGTGGTTCATTATTAACAACATCATCTTTTAATGAATATTCTTCTTCAATAGATTTAAGAATAATTGCGTTAGAATATTCCGCATCTATAAACATAAGTGGAAGTAATGGAAGCTCCGGTACTGATGGTACTTCTGGTACAAGCGGATTAACTATAACTGGTTCAGCCGGTTCGCATGGTACATCTGGAACATCTGGTATTTCACCTGCATCAATAAATGGTTTAATAAGTGGTTCACAACAAATATATGATTTAGGTTTTATTGGTACATCGCAAGCAATAGTAGATACAGGTTCATTTGCAACAACTGGTTCAAATTATTTTAGTGGTTCTCAATATATTACAAGTGGGGGTTTGGTTTTCAATAATGGTGTACAACTATATGAGAATGATAGTGATTTGTACATACAATCATTATCGGAAATTAGAGTTGGAGTAAACGGATACAATTACAGATTTGGTGATGATGGTAATTTCTATCCATCTTATGGTGTTGTTTTTAGTAGTGATGGGTTGATAAATCAAACACCTGGTGCATCTGGCGATAATATTAATATTGTAGTTGGTATCAATGACGGTATTGTATTAACTACGGATGCTGGTGATGGTGATTATGCTTGGGACTTTGATAAGAATGGTGATTTGACTGTACCTGGTAATATCTATGGAGCAACAAATATAGCTACAAAGGGTAGTAATATTTTTGATGGTAATCAAATTATGACCGGTTCATTGGTAGTATCTGGTTCTGCTGATTTTACCGAATTGAGAATAACTGGTGATTTGAGTGTTTTAGGAAAAATAACAGGTTCTTTATTGGCAACAAATGGTGTAATAAGTTCCTCTCAACAAATAACTGATTTAGGATTTGTATCATCATCAACTGCTGATACAACTTTATTAAATCAATTTACTGGCTCAATAAGAGCAGAAATAGATGGTATTGAAGCATACACCGCATCATTAAAAGCAACTACACTAATAAGTGGGGCAGCACAAATTACAGCATTGGGATTTGGAGCAGGTGGTGGTGATGTGACAGCATTAAATACCTATACGGGTTCTAATGATGTTGTATTGCAAAGAATAATGCAAACAACAGCATCGTTAAATTTATTGACCGCATCTTTAGGTATCTTTACTCAATCGCTTAATAGAGCAACTGCATCAATACATGTTACAACTTCTTCATTAAATACATTTACTGGTTCTATAAGAGGTGAAGTTAGTGCTTTAGAAGCATATACCGCATCATTAAAAGCAGCAACACTTATATCATCATCTACACAAATCACAAACTTTGGAATATATGCAACTTTAACTGCAAATAGTTTTAATGGTAATCAAATCATAACTGGTTCATTGACTGTAAGTTCAACTGCAATTAGTGAAGCAACTTTATTTGCAAGTGCATCAAATCTTGTATTAAATAGTGGTAGTAATTTACAAATCAATAATAGTGGATTAGCTACTATAAATAATAGATTACAAGTTAGTGGTTCAACTATACTAAGCGGTTCAACAAACTTAACTGGTTCGGTAACTATAAACGAAAGTAGAATTGATAATGGATGGACTGCATATACTCCGGAATGGACAGCAAATTCTTCAAATCCTTCAATTGGAAATGGAACAATAGAAGGCTATTATAAAGTAGTTGGCAAGACTTGTTTTGTAAGAGGTAATATTGCTATGGGAAGTACAACAACATTTGGTAGTGGTGAGTGGTATGTATCAATGCCGTTTACCGCATCACATGCAGACGCTATCTTAATGAGTGCAACTTTATTGGATAATGGCAGTGCTTGGTATAATGCTACAGTGAATGGGGCAAGAGCAGGATTCAATCACAAAGCAGCTATACAATATCAACATAATTCAAATGGAACTGCAGTTGAAATAAACCCAACCCAACCATTTACTTGGACAAATGGTGATAGATTCATTTGGAACGGAAGTTACGAAATAGCTTAACATGAGTATAACATTTGAAAACGGATACAAAATAACATCTGATAAACCTTTTTATTCAAACTTTGGTTTATATATTATAGGTGGTACTAGACAAGCTTCTACCGGAACTACAATAAGAAGTAATATTACAACAACAAGAAAACTTACGGTTACACAAACTATTACATTTACAGGATTTAGATTAATAAGAATACCACCTGATAACTGGACAACCTTAAATTATCCTGTTGCTGCAACATTATCAGTAGTTGGTGGTAGTGGTGGTACAATAGATGGTGGGTCTTCAAACAAAAGTTTTGAAACTAAATCATCAATATACAATCCATCGGTTTCGGCACAAAGAGCAACACTTACAACCCAATATGATATTCACACTGTAAGACCTGTAAATAATTCAATGACAACTCTTACTACTGGTGAATATAGTTTAGCGGTAAATGGAGTTTTTGGTGGAAATATGACTTTAGCAACATTAACTAATTCGTTATTTCCAATTGATACAAGTAGAAAAATATACCCATCATCGGATGTAACTACTCATTTTCCTATTGAAATATTTTAGTAATGGCAATAGAATTCAGAAATATACAAATAATAAGAAGTGGGGTTAGAACCGGAGCACCATACCAGTTCTTAGGAGATATTGCCACATATCTAAGAAATTATTTATCTGAATTTCGTAACCCATCTTTTTACACTTATCGTTTAGATGGCAATGGATACTATATAAATGATGGTGGTTTTGATATGTACGATAACCCCGGAAACATTACAAATCCTTGGTTAAAAAGTAATGTTCAACTTACAACTAATTTAGGTCAATATTCTGCAGTATTATACCCATCGGCATCAAATTATTTACAAACAGGAAGTGTAGGAACTTTAGATGGGGATTTTCAATATATAAGTTTAGGATATAGACAGTTTGGTCCAACCACACAATCAGCACAATGGCATCCGTTGACCGTAATTGGAAGTAGGGTTGGTAATGGTTCGGTTGGTTATCAAACGGCAGCTAACTCCGGTGCAGATGGTAGTGGTACTTTGGCAACTGGAAGCATATATAGTGGTAGTATAGTTGATGGTTTTACGGCACACGCTTTTTATAGACAAACTTACAACGCAACAGGAAGTGGACAGGTAGACCCTTCGCATTGTAGTGTATATATTCTTTTAGGACATACGAATTGGGGTTCAACATTTGGAACGGTTAGAAAATTTTCTGATATTATAAGTAATGGTGGGGCTGGTGGAGCACTGTATTCATCTGGCTCTCAAACGGCAAATCTTTTGACAGCATGTATGTTATTGAGTAAAGCAACCGCATCACAAGTTACGGAGCAGGAAATTAAGACCGTAGTGGATAATTTCATATTCAGAGTAAAATCCTCATTAAATTACTAATCTTACTATTTCTAATATTTATAGGTAACGTTAAAATAAGTACTTATAATGGCATTAGAAACACTTGTATATCCTGGTTCATCTTCGTTTTTCCCAGGGCAAACCCCTTTTGGAATATACGATAACGATTATGAATTCCAAGAGGAAGCACCTAAAGTAGCACTTTGGTGTGCTAGAAGATTGGGATATCCTATTCAAAATATAGAATTAATTGATGAAAATTTCTACGCTTGCTTTGAAGAAGCTGTATCAGAATACGGTGCGCAGGTAAATCAATTCAATATTCGTAATAATTTAGATACTTTAAGAGGAAAATCAAAAGTATCCAGTCTAACAAATAATTTAGTTCAGGGTTCAAATTTACCTACTTTAATTGGTATTTCAGACGCATATGGTACATTAGCAGGTGTTGGTGGAAATACTGATATTAAAAAAGGATATATTGAATTAGTTCCTGGTCAACAAGAATATAATTTAGATACTCTTTGGTCCGCCGTTTCCGAAAGTGGAAAACGAATAGAAATCGTAAAAGTATTCCATGAACCCGTTCCAGCAATCAATCGTTTCTTTGACCCATATTCAGTTTCTGGACAGGGTACATTAAACCTTATTGATGAATTTGGATTTGGTTCATATTCACCAGCAGCACAATTTGTATTGATGCCAATATTTGAAGATATGTTAAGAATTCAGGCAATTGAATTTAATGACCAATTCAGAAAATCGGCATTTACTTTCAATATTGTTAATGGTAAAATTAGAGTATTTCCTAAACCAACTTCACAACAAGTAAACCTTTATGGAAAATTATACTTTGATTATTTTGTAAAAGATGAATTTGTAACAAACTCTACAACTGTAACGCCAAATGTAATTTCAGATTATTCTGATATTCCTTATGATTTTATGGAATATGGTGGAATTAACGATGTAGGTAAACAATGGATTAGAAAATATTGTTTAGCATTGGTAAAGGAAATGCTAGGCGCAATTAGAGAAAAATATTCACAAATTCCTATACCTGGTTCTGAGATAAGTTTAGATGGAGCTGCATTAAGAGCAGAAGCAACAACTGAAAAAGAAGCTTTGATGACACAATTAAGAGAAACTTTAGAAGAACTAAGTAGAACAAAGCAATTTGAGAATAGAAACACCGAAACAAACGCTCATCAAGAAATGTTACGAAAAGTACCGTTGGCAATCTATATAGGTTAATATTATGGCAAGATTTGCATTAGCAAGAGATATAAAATTCTTTGAAGGAATATCCAGAGAATTAGTAGATGTGGTTGTAGAGACTATGGTAGTTCTTTACAAATTAATTATTGAAGATAGCAAAACTAATTTGTATGGTGAATCTCTAAATAAAACCTATTATCAAGGTGTTGAATGTGGAGCAATGATTCAAAGGGATGATACAACATCAAATTATGAAGGTTTTGGTGCAGATACTTCTCAAACTGTAGAATTTCGTTTTAATAGATTTACATTGAAAGATAAAAATTTTTATCCTGAAATTGGTGATATTATTTATCATAATGATGCTTACTTTGAAATATCAAATGTTAGAGAAGACCAATTGATAGGTGGTAGAATTGAAACTGGTGATGGTGAGAAATTCTCTATAATTTGTCAAGCATTTATGACAAGAAAAAGTATGATTCAAACTGAAATGAGAACTATATAATGGAACGTAAAGAAACAAATAGAGGATTGCAAAGGTCAATTGATAAGCAGTACACAAAAGGTGTAAAGCTTATTGATGTTGATACCACAATCGCAGAATATATAACAGATAGTATTGTTCCTAAATTAGAAGAAAATGGAACAACACTAACAGTTCCAATATTATATGGTAATGCGGAAAGATGGAATGGTGCTAGAAAAAATGGATACTTAAAAGATAAAAGAGGAAGATTGCAAATTCCTTTAGTAATGTTTAAGAGAAATAGTATTGAAAGAGATGAATTACTTACAAATTTCAAAGATGTAAATAAAATATTTTCTTATAAAAAATATTCTACAAAAAATAGATATGATAAGTTTAGTATAATGAATAGCGCTAAACCAACATATGAGCATTATAATGTTTCTGTACCATCGTATGTAACTGTAACATATGAAGTAATGATTTGGACAGCATTTACTGAACATATGAATCAGATTGTAGAGGCATTTCAGTACGCAACTGATAGGTATTGGGGAAAAGAAGAAGGTTATAAATTTAGAACTAGAATTGATACATTCGATACACAGCAAGAAGTTGCTGAAAATGCAGAAAGAATAATAAGAACAAGTTTTACAATGGCTGTAAACGCTTATTTGTTGCCTGAAATGTTTGATGATAAACCTGTTGTTAAAAAAGGATTTAGTCCTAAACGAGTAATATTTGGTTTAGAAACAGACTTAACAGGTGCATTATTTAATCAAGTTTCCGCTTATAATGAATATCAGAATGTTATTGAATTTATAGCAACAAGAGGTTCACAAATGGCAACGTTTGTAAATTCAAGTACAGTTAAATTAACAAATGTTTATTTACCACTTCTTCCTCAAGAATTAGTAGGAACTTTTGATGTTAATAATTGGTTTAGGGTTTATATTAATGGTGAATTTAAGAGCTATACATTTTATACATTTAGCTTCAATTCAGTTACAAACGAAGTTACATTTAATTTTAGTGGATTAGGGTTTCCTTTAGATTCTAATGATGAAGTAGCTATAACTGGTAAATTTCAAGAACTATGAGTGATATTCAAGATTTGAAAGAAATATTAAAAGAAATAAATGAACCAAATGAGTTTGAATTATTTGCTCATAATTTAGACCATCCATATTATTGGATTTATAAAGTTGAAAATGTTCGTGTTAAAAAAATTTTTAATAAATTAGAACCTCTTAGACTTTTCAAATCTAGATTTGATGTTTTTATAAATGGACTTTTTATTTCAACTGATGATTATATATTTGAAACATTAGGAAACGATTTATATATTAAATTTATAAAAGATAGATTTCCTGAGATTGACCAATTTGGAAATCCGTATGTATTGGATGAAACAGATGAAGTAAAAATAAATGGAGATGTAGAACAATTTTAATTTATGGCAAGAAAAAGACCAAATATAGATACTTTAGTCACAACGCTTCTAAAAGATAGACAGGAATTTAAGAACTTTATAAATAGAGTAATTGAGGATACATTTATTTATAGTTACATACCAAATTCTATTTCATTAGATAATGCTACCCAAACTCTTTTTACTGTAAATTTAACAAATAAAAGATTTGTTTTTGAAATATTAGAGGTAGATGATATAAGAGATTACATTGATGTATATTTATTTGGAGTAAAACAACCACAAGATAGGTATAATGTGAGTGTGGTTGGAAATAATATAGTTATAGAATTTGTAACGGATATAACAAGAATTCCTTTGGAAGTTGTTGCATCTGATTTTTTAGTAAAAGGTAAAATAGTTGAAATAGAATAATGGCAAGATTAATACCTCGTAAGCAGATTGAAGAACAACAGGATATAAGTGCATCGTTACTTATTAGAGAAAACGTGTATGTTGGAAATGATGCTGTTATTTCTGGTTCACTATTTGTATCAAAAAGTTTCTTTTTCGGAAATGATACAGGCTCTATAAATGAAATAACAGGTTCAGTATTTTTAACAGGTTCTTTAACTGTAGATGGTCAATTAATATTTGCTGGGCCTGAAGCTATACTTTCAGCAACTTCATCTAATGCACTTTTATCAGTAGATACACAAAGATATGCTGGTATTTTAGCAAAAGACTTTGGTGCTAACGTACCAACACTTTATGTTTCTTCAACTGATGGTGATGATAATAATGATGGTAGGACAATACAATATCCACTTCGTACAATTAAGAGAGCAGCAGCATTAGCACAGCCGGGCTACGATGGTAGATATGGATTTGATACGGGTTCAATATTCAATGGATATGTAATTAAAGTACAAGCTGGTACTTACTTAGAAGATAATCCTGTTATACTTCCTGCTAACACAACTATTTGGGGTGCTGGTTTGCGTATTACTAAAATTAACGCAAAGAACCCTGAGCAAGACCTTTTTTATGTAAACTCTGGATGTTATATTGCAGAGGTTACTATGGGTGGTTTGAGATTGTGGCCAGACCAAATAAATCCCGAAAGAGGATTTGCGGTGGCTTTCCAACCGGGTGCATTTATTACAACGTCACCATATGTTCAGAACTGCTCGCAGATTTCTAACCAAGAAAATTCATTTACTGAACTTTATGAGCAAATTCCTCCCGGTGGTGGTGGTTTGTATGTTAATGGTGATGTAATTAATCCTGATTCACCATTGGCATCAATGGTATTGGATGCTTATACGCAGATTTCTCCAAATGGTGTGGGATGTTTGGTTAATGGTAGAGGATTCATTCAGTTGGTATCTTTCTTTAATAACTTCTCATATTACGCAATTAGAGTAAACAATGGTGGGCATGCTACACTAAACAACTCAAACATTTCGTTTGGTTTGTATGGTATGTATGCTAGTGGTTCTCGTTTAATTTCTGGTAGCGGTGGTAATACTGAAGCAAGAGATAGAGTAAGAGCAAGTTGGAGTGTTGTAGTTGATGTATTGAATAGAGGATTAGATGCTCTTCCAGAAATTACAACATTGAATACGGCAGAGGGTATTAGAGCAACGTTACCATTGGATTATCCACAATTATATTTGTCTGGTAGTGATATAGCATTAACACCAACTACAACAACAATAGAAGAAGTTTCTGCTGATTTCAAATTAGTATCTGAAATAGTAGATAAAGGTCCTAAGAATTTTCCAACTTTATTAGCAAAGAGTTCAAATAAAGGATATGGATTTGAATCACCATATAATATTTTAGGTGATACTCAATTTACATCATCAATAGCATCAGCATCAGCTTGGGAATTAAATCAAATAAGTGCTTCATTTGGAGCTATATTAGGTATATTTGCAAATGGTACGGGGTCTTATGATTTTAGAGCAAATACATCGGCATCAATTAAAAAAACTTCTGGAAGTCCAACATCACCTGCAATTTCTATTACAAATGAAATTACATCAAGTGTAAGTTCTTCTTTTGACACAATAATTGATATTATTAAAAATGGCACGTCAGTAATTCCAAAAATTACATCAAGTAATGCGGCAGCTATAAAAATTGGTGAAGTTGAACAATTTACAACAGGAGTTTCATCATCTTTATCTACAATAAATTCAGTAAGTGCAAGTTTTAGTTTAATTTATAAAATTTTAGATAAAGGTACTGGTAGTGTTATTTTACCTATACCAAATGACCATAAGTTTAATTATACTATTACTAACAATGGTAGTTCATCATATCAATGGCAAGGTGTTGGTGCAAATCCAACTATAACTCTTTATAGAGGTAGTACATATAAATTTTATGTAAGTGCATCTTTAGGACAAAGTGGTGTTGTATATCCTTTCTTTATTAGAACAAAACCTCTTAGTGGAATAAGTGACCAATTTGACTATGATAAAGGTGTAATAAATAATGGAGATAGTATTGGTAATATTACATTTACTGTACCATATGATGCTCCAAACGAATTATATTATGTAGCACAAAATACATCATTGATGAGTGGTAAATTCCACATCATTAACAATTCGGCTACACCATTTGATTTGATAGCAAATACATTAACATATCCATTGGTAATTAGTGGAAGTGATGAAGCTAGTAATGATGTTGATATTATAAATGCTTATGATATTCTTACCGAAAACATACCATTTATTCAAGAAGAAACTATAAGATTTGTTTCTTCTTCTTGGAGTGATTTTGAATACAATGAACAAACTTGCCGTAGAGATATTGGATACATTGTAGAAGCAGTTGCTGGAGACCTTTTATATGGTGGAAACGAAAAAAGTGTAACAGCAGGTAGGTTATATTATGAAGTACCATCAACAGCAACTACAACACAAAAAGACCCAACGCTTACTGCTGTAAAATATGCAGCTGGTATGGCTTCTAAATTGTTAAATAATGTAACATTTGTAGAACCTAATAATATAAGAGAAGCAGCAGCTCAATCAATAATGAGTAGTAGAGAATTTATTCAAAATGAAACTATTGCTTTCTTATCATCTTCTTGGTCAAACTTTAGTTACAATGAAACTAAGTGTAAAAGAGATGTTGGGTACATATTAGATGCGGTTGCAACTGATACATTATATGGTGGTAATGAAAGAAGTGCTAAAGCTGGAGAATTTTATTATCTATACCCATCATTAGCTATTGTAGAGGGGGATGGTGATTCGGAAGGGCAGTTAGGACAAACTTTAGATGGAATTAGATATGCGGCTGGTATAACTACAAATATTGTAGCTGGAAAAACTTTCCAAAGTGCACCAACACAAACTTTAGAATCTTATAATTTATTAAGAAGAAATAAATCATTAATTCAAAATGAAACAATTGAATTTATTAATGTAAATTATCCACAATTAAAGTATAATAAAGATAAATGTAGACGTGATGTTGGATATATTATTGATGCTATTTCTACTGATTTACTTTATGGTGGTATTGAAAGAAGTGTAACGGCTGGTAAATACTATTATGATTATCCATCTGTAGCTACTTCTATTCAAAAAAGAGAAACTTCTGGTGGAATACGATATGCAAAAATTATATCAGATTATATTGTTCAAAACATTATTTTAGATACTCCACGTATTATTACAAATGATGAAAAAAATATTAAAGTAACTGCTTTAACAAACACAACTTCATCATTTAGTGGTTCAATATTAGAGCAAAATTCAATTAGTAGTTCTTTTGGTATTATAGAATCAATTATTAAAAGAGGAACATCTGCTATTCCTTCAATATTAGCACAAAATACTGGATTAAATTGGAGTGTGGGGTTACCATTAAATGTTAGTAGTGATACTCAAATAACAAATTCTTTTATATCACCAGATGAAGTTGAAAAGATTGGAAGTGGTTTTAATGTAGTAACTTCAATACTATTAAATGGTGGAGTTGAACCGGTGTTTACTTCATCTTTAGAAGCACAAATTAAAGTAACTAATAATGAGCAAATAACAGGTTCAGTTAGTAACCCAACGGCTTTAACATCTTCTATTTCAGCATCATTTGGATATGTTACTGAAATAATTAGTGGTGGTTTAAGTAGAATAAAACCAATAGTTTCTAACGTAAATGATTTGGTTAAAGTAACTGGAACTACACAGTGGACAAGCGGTGTAGTTGGTACAAATGCACAAACAGCAAGTATTAGTTCATCATTTGGTACGGTTATAAACATTATAACCAATGGTACATCAGTATTACCAACATTAGTTCAGAACACATCTGCTAATATTAAAGTAACTGGTACAACCGAATACTATTATAGTGGTTCAATTCAGGATATTAATTTTATATCACAATCAATTTCAAAAGTTACTCAAATTATTGAAACAGGTAATGTTGATTTATTTGGTAAAACAAATTATTCAGCAACAGCTTCTGGTAAATTTGATGTATATTCTGTAATAAAAAATAATATAGGATTTATTCAAAACGAAACAATAGCATATCTAAGTTCTTCTTGGGCTGGTTTTGAATATGATGAAGTTAAGTGTAAAAGAGATATTGGTTTAATCATAAGTGGTGCGGCTGAAGACCTTTTATGGAATGCAAATTCTGCATCTATTGTAAATGGACAATTCTATTATGAGTATCCATCTCAAGCAACGGATTTCCAATTGGCACAAACTTTAGATGGTATTAACTACGCAAGCCGTTTGGCACAAAAACTTATAACCAATGGAGTAACGTTTACAGCACCAACAACAGCGGTATCTGCTTCAAACGCTTTATTATTCAATAACAAAGAGTTTATTCAAAATGAAACAATAGCATACCTAAGTTCTTCTTGGGGTGGTTTTGATTATAATGAAACAACTTGTAAAAGAGATGTGGCTTATATCATTGATGCAGTAAGAACTGATTTAGTATATGGCGGTAATGAAAGAAGTAGACAAGCTGGTCTATACTACTTCTTATATCCATCTCAAGCAACCGGTTCACAATTACTACAAACAACCGATGGTATCAAATACGCTAGTAACTTATCACAAAAAATAGTTAGTGGTTCAATATTCCAATCTGCCGATTCTGATAAATTGGAGACAAGTAGATTGATGAGAGTGAACAAAGGACTTATAGCTGATGAGGTTGTTGAATATGTATCATCTTCTTGGAGTGGTGTTTATTATAACGAAGCTAAATGTAAGAGAGATGTTGGGTATATTATTGACGCAGTAAGAACCGATTTAGTATATGGTGGTAATGAAAGAACATCTATTGCAGGTGAATTCTATTATCGTTTCCCATCATCAGCAACTGTTGGTGGTGTACCTTCAGCAACTCAACAATTAGACCCAACTACAACTGGTATTGAATATGCAAATAGATTAGCACAAAATATAATTCAAAATAAAATTTTAACTAATCCGGCAAACGATATTATAAGTGCAGCAGAATTGGTTAGAGAAAATAGAACATTCTTACAAGAAAATGTTATTCAATTTATTTCTGAAAATTATCCTAATTTAGATTATTTAGTAGACAAATGCTACAGAGATGTAGGATTTATTGTTGATGGTGTTGTGACGGATTTAGTATATGGTGGTAATGAGAGAAGTGTAAATTCTGGAAGGTTCTATTTCAAATATGCAAGTAAAGCGATAGACAATCAATTATCAGAAACAGTAGCTGGTATAAATTTTGCTAAAGATTTATCTAAACTTATTGCTATTGGTGGTAAAGCTGTTGAAGGTGGTTTTGATAACGTTGCAAAAATTATAGCTAGTGGAAGTTCTACGGCACCTTTATTGGTTAGTAATACTGAAAATGGTATTAAAGCAACAAATATAAATCAAATTACATCATCTAATAGTGTTATTAATTCTGATAAAACAATTGTATCATCTTCATTTGCTAATGTAATTAATATAATAGGTAATGGTACGGGTTCTATACCAACTATTGTTTCTTCATCATTCAAAGGTGTTATTATCGGTTCTGGTTCACAAATAACATCATCAACTACACCATTTATATCTGAAAGAAATAAAGTTACTTCTGGATTTGATACTGTAATCAATATTATAGGAAATGGATTATCTGTATTACCAACTTTATTTACAAATACAAGCGGTTCAATAAGAAGAACTAATGATATTCAATTTACATCAACTGCATCAATATCTCAAACTTATATAAATAATTCAAATACTGCATTTAATATAGTATTGAACATTGTACAAAATGGAACCGGTTCTATTCCAACTTTGATAAAAAATGTAAATGGATTAGTAAAAATAACAAATACAAATCAATATACAGCATCAATGGCTGTATCATCTTCTAGAATCAATAGTATTACAGGAAGTTTTGATACTATAATAAGAATTCTTAATGAAGGAACTGGAAGTTTACCTAATATTATTGATAATACTTTTTATAATATTAAGGTAACACCAACTTTACAATTTATATCAGCATCGGCAACAAATACTGAAAGTACGATAATTTCAGAATCTATTTCAATTGTAACAAATATTATAGCAAATGGTACAAATGCAAATATAATAAGTGCATCTTTAACTTTACCAACTTCTTCATATACAACATTAACAAATGATACTAATAAGTGGAAGGCATATAATATAGTTAAAAATAATTTATCATTTATTCAAGACGAAGCAATAGCTTATTTAAGTTCTTCTTGGTCAACAGCTTCTTATAATGAAGAAAAATGTAGAAGGGATATTGGATTAATTATAAGTGGTGCTTTGGAAGATTTAGTTTGGAATTCAAATTCAGCATCAGTAGTAAATGGTAAGTTCTATTATGAGTATCCATCCCAAGCGCAAGGTGCACAATTAAATCAAACTTTAGATGGTGTATTTTACGCAAGTAAATTAGCACAAAAAATTGCAAAAGGAATAGAATTTAGTTTACCTAATTCTCAATCTTTAATTGCATATGATTTATTAGTTAATAATAAAGATTTAATTCAAAAAGAAACAATAGAATATATAAGTTCTTCTTGGAGTTCGCATTTATATTCAGAATCTATTTGTAAGAGAGATGTTGGATACATTATAGATTCAATTGCCACCGATATAAAATGGGGTGGTAACGAAAGAACTGTAAAATCAGGAGTTTATTATTATCTATATCCATCTGAAGCTACGGGCTCTCAAATTGAAGAAACTGTAACTGGAATAACATATGCAAAAAATATATCTGATAAAATATTAAGAAATAATTTATTACAAAAAGTTTCTCAAAATAAACTTCAAGCTAAAGAGTTAATATTCAAAAACAAAAACTTTATAGCTAATGAAGTTGTAGAATATGTATCAGCTAGTTGGAATGGATTTGAATATAATGAAACAACTTGTAAGAGAGATGTTGGTTATATATTAGATGCGGTTATTACAGATGTAGTTTATGGTGGTAATGAAAGAAGTTCCGAAGCTGGAAGATATTATTATTTATATCCATCTCAAGCAACAACAACACAATTAGGACCAACTTTAAGTGGAATAAGACACGCTAAAGGAATGGTTGAGCAATTATTAAAAAATAGTGTATTTGTAACTGCATCTTTATCAAGACAAGCTGCATATCAATTATTATTAGATAATAAACAATTAATCCAAAACGAAACAATTACTTTTGTAAGTTCTTCTTGGAGCATGTTTAACTACAATGAAGCTAGTTGTAGTAGAGATACTGGTTATATTGTAGATGCGGTAGCAACTGATATTCTTTATGGTGGAAATGAAAGAGTAAGAGAAGCTGGTGAGTACTATTACTTATATCCTTCATTAGCAACTGTTGAGGGTGATGGTAATGAGTCTGGACAATTAGACCAAACTTTGGATGGAATTAAGTACGCTAAAGGATTATCACAAAAGATTGTATCTAACACATTATTAGAATCCCCAACAACATCAAGCCTAACTGCTTGGACATTGTTAAGACAAAATAAACCACTAATTCAGGCTGAAACTATTGCATACCTAAGTTCTTCTTGGACAGGTGTAGATGGATTCTACTATAATGAAGCTAGTTGCTCCAGAGATGTGGCTTACATCGTAGATAATGTAGCAACTGATGTTCTATATGGTGGTAATGAGAGAAGTTCTAAAGCAGGAGAATACTATTATCTATATCCATCTAAGGCAATAGTTGGTGGAGTACCTTCTCAAAATGCACAAAAAGACCAAACTGTTCAAGGTGTAAGATTTGCTGCTGGTGTTGCACAAAATGTAATATCAAATCTAATATTAACACAACCAACTGAATTTGTATCATCTTCTGTTGAGTTGATGAGAAAAAATAGAACATTCATACAAAATGAAACTATTCAATTTGTAGATGCATTCTATCCAAATTTAAGATATAATAGAGAGAAGTGTAGAAGGGATGTTGGATATATTGTTGATAACATTACAACCGATTTGTGGTATGGTGGAAATGAAAGAAGTATAATAGCTGGTGATTATTATTATCGTTATCCTTCATTAGCAACTAAGCAAGAGCAAGTTGCTGAAACTGTAGCTGGTGTAAATTATGCAAAAGCTGTTGCTAAAGCTGTAGTTCAAAATATTGTACTATCTTCACCTATATTAACTTCAAATGTTGATGGAAATATTAAATTTAATAATATAAATCAATATCTATCATCATCATTAAATGCAAGTAGTACGGAAGTAACAAAGATTAGTTCATCATTTGCTATTGTAACTAATATAATAGAAAATGGATTAGATTCTTTGCCAACAATTATATCAAATAATGAAGGATTAATTAAAGTAACAAATCAAAACACAATTACATCAGCAAGTTCAGCAACATCAGTTGAGGTTGGTATTGTAACTGCATCATTTGGATTAATTAGAGATATTATTTATTGGGGTTCAGCTTCAGTACCTGATTCATTAGTTAATAATTTCCAATACGGATTTGAATTACAAACTCCAACTTTGTGGAATATATCTTCTTATACTCAATCTTTAGGAGTTGGAGCTTATAATGAGCAAACAGCAAGTATTAGTTCTTCATTTGGAAGTATAATAAATATTATTAATAATGGTACAGGTTCTATACCATCTTTAGTAGCAAATACATCAGCAAGTGTAAACGTAAACGGTATAGTTCCATTTACTTCAACAACTTCTGGTTCTGAACTACAAAAAAATAGAATTGCAAACTTGTTTGGTATTGTTATGAGTATTGTTGAAAATGGAACTAATTCAATTCCAACATTAATATCAAACACTTCATCATCTATAAAAGTAACACAAACACCACAAATAATAAGTGGAAGTGCTGCTGATAGATTGCAAGCAAGATTAGTATCTTCTTCGTTTGGATTGGTAATAGATGTTTTATTGAATAGTGGTTCTCAAACAATGATAACTGGTAGTTTAATACCAAATACAAATCCAAAGATTACATCTGCATATAATTTGTTAGTAAGTAATTCTCAGATGATTATTGATGAAACAATAACATTTATGAGTTCATCTTGGTCAACATTTGATTATAACCAATCTAAGTGTGAAAGAGATTTAGGATTAATTATTAGTGGAGCTGCATTCGACCTTTTATATGGTGGTAATTCAGCATCTTTAGTAAATGGTAAGTTTTATTTTGAATCGGCATCAGCAGCAACAGGTTCTCAATTAGACCAAACTATAACAGCAATTAAATACGCTGGTGGAATTGCTCAAAAGGTTGTTAGAAATATAGAATTAGTAACAGCTTCATTGGAAACATCAGCATCTTATGTATCATTAATTAAGAACAAAGGATTTATTCAATCTGAATCAATAGCATATGTAAGTTCTTCTTGGGAAGGATTTGAATATAACGAAGCAAGTTGTAGTAGAGATATTGGATACATTATAGATGCCGTGGCAACTGACCTATTATATGGTGGTAATGAAAGAAGTATTGTGGCTGGAAGATATTATTATGATTTCCCATCACAAGCTACTTCAACGCAATTAGAACCAACATTGACTGGTGTAAGATTCGCTAAAGGAACGGCAATGAATGTAGTTGTTAATAAGCAATTCTTCTCACCAAATTCAAATAACCAAACGGCTTATAACTTAATCAAAGATAATAAGGAGTTCATTCAGGAAGAAACTGTGGCATTTGTAAACGCTAAATACCCTGAATTGGATTACATTGAATCTAAGTGTAGACGTGATGTTGGATATATTGTAGATGCCGTAGCAACTGACCTTTTATATGGTGGAAATGAAAGAAGTAATAAAGCTGGTGAATTCTATTATTTATATCCTTCATTGGCAACTGAAAATGAGCAAGTAGTTGAAACAACAACTGCTGTTGATTATGCTAGAAGATTAACCGAACAAATAATTAATAGCCAACTAATACCAAAACCACAAATAATACCAAATGGTGGCACTCCATCAACTGATATTAATGTAATAGCAACACACGATTTGTTATTGGTAAATAAACCATTCATTCAGGCTGAAACAGTTGCATACGTTTCATCTTCTTGGGTTGGTTTCCAATACAATGAAGCAAGTTGTAGTAGAGATGTTGGTTTCTTAATTGATGCCGTAGCAACGGATGTATTATATGGCGGTAATCAAAGTAGCGCTCACGCAGCATTGGTATATTTTGAAACAGCATCAGCAGCAACTGGTTCACAATTAGAACCGACTGTAGATGCTATTGATTACGCAGCTGGATTAGCAACTAAAGTTATTCAAAACTTAACATTTGTAACAGCTTCACAAATAGTATCCGCATCGGTTGAATTGTTGAGAAACAATAGATACTTCATACAATCCGAATCTTTATCATATTTGGATGCAGCATGGAGTACATTTGTTTATGATAAAGAAAAATGCAAGAGAGATATTGGTCATATAGTAGATGCAGCAGCAACTGACCTTTTATATGGTGGTAACGAAAGAAGTGTAACTAGCGGTGAGTTTTATTATAGATATCCATCTAAAGCAACTTTATTAGGTGATGGTGATGGTGTTGGTCAATTAAAACAAACTATTGATGGTATTAATTACGCAAGTAGAATTTCACAAAAAGTTGCACAAAAAACACAATTCGTAACAGCATCATTAGAAGCATCCGCATCATTTGATTTATTGAGAAAAAACAAAGCATTTATTGCAGCGGAAACAATAGAATATGTATCTTCTTCTTGGAGTACTGTTTATTACAATCAAGCAAGTTGTTCTCGTGATGTAGGTTATTTAATAGATGCAGCAGCAACTGATGTATTATATGGTGGACAAGAGAGAAGTGTAATAGCTGGTAACTTCTATTACTTATTCCCATCAAAAGCAACAAACGCTGGAGTTCCATCCGAACAAAACCAATTAGACCCAACTTTAACTGGTGTAAGATATGCTGGTAGATTGGCTAAGAAGGTTGTGGTAAATCCAACATTTGTGGAAGCTTCTGGTTCAGCAATTGGTGGTAGTAAATTATTAAAACTTAACAAATCTCTTATACAAAAAGAAACAATTACATTCTTGAGTTCGTCTTGGAGTACACTTCAATACAACGAAGCAAGTTGTTCTCGTGATGTAGGATTTATAATTGATGCGGTAAGAACTGATTTAGTTTATGGTGGTAACGAAAGAAGTATTCAAGCAGGTTCATACTATTATTACATCCCATCAGTTGCAATTAAAGAATCTTATACTGATAACGGACAAGTTGGACAGAAAAAACAAACTGTTGATGGTATAAACTTTGCAAGAGGTATTTCTGAAAAAATTGTATCACAAACTCAATTACTAAGACCAGGAACTAGAAGAATTCAGGCGGTTGATAGATTAAGAAACGCTAAAGAAGAATTAAAACAAAGAGCAATTGGATATACAAATGGAGCATTCCCTTACTTAGTTTATAACGAAGCAAGTTGTAGTAGAGATACTGGATTAATTGTGGATGCTTGTTGTACTGATTTGTTCTATGGTGGTAACGAAAGAGCAATAGCAGCTGCATCATCTTACTATAATGGACAATTCGGAAGTGCACAAGCAGTAATTTCTTCTCAAAAATTAGAGACTTTGGAAACTAATAGATATTTAAGGACAAGAGCTGAGTTTATAGCAGCTGGTGCTCCATTAGAATCATTTGGTTCTCTGATTGTAGCAACTGGTATTGACTACTCTTATAATGGTGCAGGTGTGACGTTTAAGGCGTTACCACCAAATCAGGGTGGTAGTGGTGTTGCGGACCCAAGATTTGAAATTACCGAATTGGGTGGTGGTAGAATATTCTTCACATCTGGTAACCAAGATGGTGACTTTAGAATTGGTACTGGTTTAAGTATTAATCAGGCAACTGGTACTCTTGTGGGTAGAACATTTAGTAAATCTCTATTCTCATTAGTAACTCCGTTCTCATTGGCACTACAAATATAAAATTAAAGGAAAAGAAATAAAATATGGCACAAGTATTCGTACCGTTAAACCGATTTCAGTCAGTAGTAGCAAATCTGACTGGAGAAGAAGATGAAATTTATATAACACCACAGGGTGTATCAACTATTATTCTATCAGCACAAATTACTAATAATGGTGGTGATACTAAACCTGTAAGTATTTTTGTAACATCAAATAGAGAGTTGCCTGTACCATCTTTTGAAGGATTGTATGTTGGTAATGAATTTTATAGTTCATCAATTTCACTGGCAAATTTTAGCGGAAGTTTTTCTAGTGCATCTGCTTTATTAACACTTAATAGACAATTCATAAGAAAAGAAGTTGCGGCATATACTTCTTTTCAAAATAATTTACAAGAAACTCCATTTTCTTTTACATCATCTAGATTTGAAAATTATGCTTTGGATGCAACCGATGCAATAGCATATGATATTAAAAATTCAAAAAATATAAGAACTGATAAAACTGCAAAATCTTATTTTACAAAAAATGGTATTAATATTATAAAAACAACATATATCGAAGAATATTCATCATCTTTATTTGCTTTGGATTATGTTGGAGAATTAGCAGCACAAATTATAAAAAATGAATCTGTAACGGGTTCATCTGAAGTAGGAAGGTTATATCAAACAGCAGTTACACAATCTTTTAATGGTGATTATGCAATAACGGGTTCAGCACTAAGTAGTTCTGTTTATTTAATTAACGAATTATTGGGTGTAATACGAAATACAATAGAAAATCCAAATTTAGTAGCACAGCCGCCTGTTCAATTAGTAACAAATGTAACAATTCCTACATCCGATTCACTTTCACCGGTAGTTGCTGGTAAACTTGTATTGGAAGATGGTTATGGTTTTATAGTCTCCGGCTCTCCAGAATTGAGTGTTATTCTTTCAGTTCTTGAATCTGCGAATGAATAACGATATATATCATCCTATAATATTTATAGGTGATTTTTTAGATATTTATAACAAAGCTGGAAACTACGAATGGCAATTAGTAATCTTTTATCAAATAGGGTAAGGGTTGTATCACCCAAAAAAGTATCGGCTGATAGATATCAATTCTTAGATGTCTCTCAGGCCGAACCGAATTTGGGTGTTCCAAACTTTAGCGCTTCACTATCAGGCTCTCCAGCTATTGTGGTTTCTGATGACCAAGGTAATAGAGGGTTTGTACGTTCTTTAGATTTGGATAGAGTAGTAGGTACTTTTACTGGTTCTTTTAGTGGAAGTGCTGATTTATCTGGTTCTTTTACGGGTTCTTTTAGTGGAAGTGCTGATTTATCTGGTTCTTTTAGTGGTTCTTTTTTTGGAGATGGGGCAGGATTATTTAATTTACCGCAGGCTACAAAATTATCATCTGGTTCGGTAACAGCTTCTGTAGCGCCTAACTTTGGATTTACAGTTCTTTCAATAGAAAGCGGTTCAACATTTACTGGTTCTTTATTTGTAAGTGGAAATGTTGTAATACCATCTGGTAGTGGATACTTTAGTGGTAGTGGTGAGGGGTTATTTAATATTCCACTTTCAGCACTTAATATTGAATCATTGGTTTCAAGTAGGATTGCTAGTGGTTCAGCAACGGCTTCAATATCGCCAAATTTAGGTTTAAGGGTTAATACTGGTGTTACTATTAATGACTTTTTGATAGTAACTGGTTCTACTAATCTAAAATCAAATACAAATATTGAAGGTAACTTAGATGTTACAAATAATACATTTATACATGGTGACCTTTATGTAGATGATTCTATATATGCTCAGCAATTATTTGTTAGTTATATTTCATCATCTGTAATTTATTCATCTGGCTCAAATACATTTGGCGATTCTACGGCAGATAGACAAATGATGACAGGTTCTGTATCCGTAACTGGTTCAATGATTGTAACGGGTTCTTTATCTGTAAGTGAAAAAATAATTTTCAACCAAGCAACGGGCTCAATATTATCATCATCGGTAATATTATTCAACCAAGCAACAGGTTCATCTATATCTGCATCATTTACTGGTTCATTTTTTGGCGATGGTAGAAATTTAGTAAATTTACCACAATCAACAAAATTAGCTTCTGGTTCGGTAACTGCTTCGGTTGACCCGGCATATGGATTTAGAGTAGAATCTTTATCTCAAGGTTCTGAATTTACTGGTAGTGTTGATATAAGTGGTAGTTTATTTGTATCTCCATTTAGCGGTTCTATAACTTTAGCATCTGGTTCGAATTATTATGGTGAAGGTAGATATCTAAGAGAAATACCTCGTTCGGCTCTTACTGAAGATGCACTAATTAGTACAGAAATAAAATCAGGCTCCGTAACAGCATCTGTTTCACCTGTTTATGGATTTAGAGTTGAATCTTTAGCAAGTGGTTCGGAGTTTACAGGTTCTATTGATATAAGTGGAAGTATTTTTATATCATCTGGTAGTGGTTTCTTTAGTGGTAGTGGTAGAGGATTATTTGATATACCTCGTTCAGCATTATCCTTTGAAATAACAAGTATTTCAAGTGGTAGTGTAACGGCTTCCGTTTCGCCAACATTCGGATTCAAAGTTGAAGCTCAGGCAAGCGGTTCTGAATTTACCGGTTCAATAAATGTAAGTGGTAGTTTATTTGTAGAACCTTTTAGTGGTTCTATAACTTTGGCATCTGGTTCATCTTATTATGGTGAAGGTACTTATTTAAGAAACATACCAAGAACTGCATTAACTGAAGATGCGTTAATTAGTACTGAAATTAAATCAGGTTCTATAACAGCATCGGTTTCACCTGTTTATGGATTTAGAGTTGAATCTTTAGCAAGTGGTTCAGAGTTTACTGGAAGTATAGATGTTAGTGGAAGTATTTTTATACCAAGTGGTTCTGGTCTTTTCTCTGGAAGTGGTAGAGGATTATTTGATATACCTCGTTCAGCTTTAGCGCCTGATGCATTATTATCGGCACTTATTTCTAGCGGAAGTGTTACAGCTTCTGTAGCACCGGATTTTGGATTTAAGGTTGAATCTTTAGTAAGCGGTTCTGAATTTACCGGTTCAGTTGAAGTTAGTGGAAGTATTACAATACCATCTGGCTCTGGGTATTTTAGTGGTAGTGGTGAGGGATTATTTAATATACCTTTATCAGCTCTTAATATAGAGTCTTTGATATCAACTAGAATAGCAAGTGGTTCTGTAACAGCATCTATTGCACCTGATTTTGGATTTAGAGTGAATACGTTTTCAGCATTTAGTGGAAGCTTTATAGTTTCATCATCTGCTAGAAATGTATTATCATCATCCTTATTGACAGAATTTAATGTAACAAATAGTGGTAATAGTTCTTATTTAATAAACGGCCAACCAAATCCAACTTTAACATTAGTTAGAGGTGTTACATACAAATTTAACGTAAATGCTTCTGGACATCCATTCTACATCAAAACAGTATCTAGCACAGGTACTTCAAATCAATATACAGACGTATTAAATAATGGTGATGATGTTGGTGTTGTTACTTTAACATTACCAACTAATGCACCAAACACTTTATATTATAATTGCCAATTACATTCGGCAATGGCTGGGCAATTAAATATAGTTGATGCTATTACGATTCCTGCTGAAATTACATTTATTGGTGATACAAATATTACTGGTGCGTTAGCAGTAAGTTCAAGCATATTTGCTTATGGAAATATAGAATTAGGATCTGGTTCGGCATTTAGTGGTAGTGGTAGAAATCTTTTTGATATTCCACAATCAGCTTTTACTGGAGATGCCTTCAGAATAGCAAGTGGTAGCGTAACCGCTTCAGTATCTCCAAATTTTGGATTCAGAGTTGAATCATTAGAAAGTGGTTCTCAATTAACAGGAAGTGTTGATATAACTGGTAGTTTATTTGTAAACCCTTATAGTGGTTCTATAAAATTAGCTTCTGGTTCGGCATATTATGGTGAAGGTACTTATTTAAGAAATATTCCAAGAACGGCTCTTACTGAAGATGCACTAATTAGTACAGAAATTAAATCAGGTTCAGTAACAGCTTCTGTATCACCTAATTTTGGATTTAGAGTAATATCTTTTGATAGTGGTTCTGAATTTACTGGTAGCGTTAATATAACAGGCAGTTTAACTGTTGAAAGTGGTTCAATTATAATTGGTGATGGACAAGGATTAAGAAATATACCACTATCAGCTCTTGCTGAAGAAGTTGTAGCTGCAACCAAAATAGTTTCAGGCTCCGTAACAGCATCTGTTTCACCTGTTTATGGATTTAGAGTAGAATCTGCTGATAGTGGTTCCGAGTTTACGGGTTCTATTGATGTAAACGGAAATATAACTGTAGCTAGTGGTTCTTATTTTGTTGGTGATGGTAGATATCTTTCAAATATCACAATAGCAAATTTAGCCATAGATTCAACAAAAATATTTAGTGGTTCAGCAACGGCTTCAATTGCACCAAATACGGGCTTATTAGTAAATACAGGTTTAACTGTTTATGATTTCTTAGTAGTAACTGGTTCTTCTAAATTAGGAGTTGTTTCTGGCTCATTCTTTAGTGGTAGTGGTAGAAGTTTATTTGATATTCCTATTACTGCTGTTGTTGGTGATGTATTCAAAATAGCAAGTGGTAGTGTAACCGCATCCGTAACACCTGATTTTGGATTCAAAGTAGAATCTACTGCAAGTGGTTCTCAAATTACTGGTTCTGTAAGAATTACTGGTAGTTTGGTAGTTGAACCATACAGCGGTTCTATAAAATTAGCATCTGGTTCTTCATATTATGGTGAGGGTACATATCTTAGAAACATTCCAAGAACCGCACTTACTGAAGATGCATTAATTAGTACCGAAATAAAATCAGGTTCTGTTACAGCTTCTGTAGCTCCTGATTTTGGATTTAGAGTTGTTTCACCTGATAGTGGTTCTCAAATTACGGGTTCGGTAAGAATTACTGGTAGTTTAGTGGTTGAACCTTACAGTGGTTCAATTCAATTAGCATCGGGTTCAAATTATTATGGTGAAGGTGCATATTTAAGAAACATACCTCGTTCAGCACTTACCGAAGATGCATTAATATCAGCAGAAATTAAATCTGGGTCAGTAACAGCTTCAGTATCACCTGATTATGGTTTTAGAGTTATAACTCCATTTACATCTTCAATAATTGGTGATGTATATAGTACTGAAATAGCATCTCAGTTTACTGGTTCAGTATCTGTAAGTGGAAGTTTATATGTAAATGAAATAAGTGGTGGTTTATATTTACAATCATCTTCAAATTATTATGGTGAAGGTAAATACCTAAGAAATATACCTCGTTCAGCACTTACTGAAGATGCCCTTATATCAAATGAAATAAAATCTGGTTCAGTAACCGCATCGGTTTCACCGGCTTTTGGATTTAAGGTAGAATCTGCTGATAGTGGCTCTCAATTTACTGGAAGTGTTGAAGTAAGTGGTAGTATTGTAATACCATCTGGTAGTGGATACTTTAGTGGTAGTGGTGAAGGATTATTTAATATACCAAGAGCTGCATTTGCTCCTGATGCCTTAACATCAAATATTTTATTTAGTGGAAGTGTAACTGCTTCTGTGGCACCTGATTTTGGTTTCAAAGTAAATAGTAATGTAACCATAGAAGGTGGACTATATGTTTCTGAATCTTCAAAATTACAAAGTACACAAATTAGTGGCGGACTTTATGTAACAGGAAATCAATATTTAGATGGTGATTTATATGTTGAAGGCAAAATAGTAACTACTGAATTATTTACACAATTTATTTCATCATCAATAATTTATTCATCTGGTTCAAATGTATTTGGGGATGATGTATCAGATACTCAACAATTAACGGGCTCTGTTTTAATAACTGGTTCTTTGGATGTTCAAAATAAATTTACATTTGTTGAGGCAAGTGGTTCATCAATTTCAGCATCATTTACTGGTTCATTCTTTGGTGATGGTGCAAATTTATTTAATTTACCGCAGGCAACTAAATTAGCAAGTGGTTCTGTAACAGCATCAGTAACACCTGAATTTGGATTTGTTGTTGTATCTGAAACAAGTGGTTCACAAATTACAGGAAGTTTAGGTATAACAGGAAGTTTAATTGTAGATGCGGTAACAAGTGGTTCTCAATTTAGTGGAAGTGTTTCCATATCTGGAAGTTTATTTATTGAAAAAGGAATTGTTCAATTAGCATCTGGTTCATTCTTCTCTGGTTCTGGTGAAAAATTATTTAATATTCCTAGAGCAGCACTTACACCTGATGCATTAGTATCACCTTTAATTGGAAGTGGTTCTGTAACGGCTTCAACTGATCCTGATTTTGGATTTAGAGTTGTAACGCCATTTACTGGTTCTGATTATGGTTCTGAATTTACTGGTTCTGTTGATGTAAGTGGAAGTATTAGAGCATTTTTCTTTATAGGAGATGGTTCTCAAATCACTAATGTACAAGCAGCAGCTGCACCTTTCATAGCAAGTGGTTCGGCAACAGCATCGGTAGCAAATGGATTTGATTTTAGAGTAATTACCGCAGCAACTGGTTCGGAAATAGGTTCTGAATTTACTGGTTCAGTAGATGTGAGTGGTAGTGTTAGAGCATTTAGTTTTATAGGAGATGGTTCGCAACTTACAAATGTACAAGCAGCAGCTGCACCTTTTATAGCAAGTGGTTCAGCAACTGCTTCTGTAGCAAGTGGAATACAATTTGTAGTAACAACATCGCAAACCGGTTCCACATATGGTTCTTTATTTACTGGTTCAGTAGATATAAGTGGTAGCGTTAAGGCATTCAGTTTTATAGGTGATGGTTCTCAATTAACAAATGTACAAGCGGCAGCTGCACCTTTCATCGCTAGTGGTAGTGCAACTGCATCCGTAGCAAGTGGAGAATTATTTGTAGTTAATACAGCTCCTTTATCTGGTTCATACAAATCTCAATTCACATCATCTGTAGCAATTAGTGGTTCAATTACCGCTTCATTATATTATGGTGATGGTGGTGGATTATTTAACATCCCACCTGAAGCTATTGAAAACTTAGAGTTATTTAAGATTAACTCTGGTTCTGGTGTAGCAATTATTGACCCAAATAAATTAGATGTAAATGTACCAATAACAGCAGCACGTTATGACGGTGATGGTAGTGGATTATTTAACATCCCAGCTGAAGCACTTGAAGACCTTCAATTAGATAGAATTATATCTGGTTCTGCTGAAGCAGTAATATCACCAAACAAAGGATTGGAAATTAATACTAAAGTAAGTGTATCTCAATCTCTTAATGTTAGTGGTGGTTTATTTGTAACTGGTGGTAATGTTGTATTATCAAGTGGTAGTGCATATTATGGTGATGGTAGTGGTCTTACAAACATTAATATTTCAAATTTATCATTTGAAACATTCATATTAAAGAGCGGTTCATTCACAGCATCTATTTCTCCTGATAAAGGATTTGTAGTAAACGCTTCAGCAAGTATTTGGGGTGGTTTATATGTTGAAGAAAATGTTGTTGCAGAAAATGTGACTGCTAGTGGAATTGTTTTTGCACCATTACATAGTGGTTCATTCTTAGGAACATATACATTCAAAGGAGAAGGACCAACAGCAAGTGTAGACTATGATATTTTAAGATACGATTCAAATAGAGGATACTATATACCACAACCTGAATACTCTCAATTTGAAACTGTAGGATTTAGTAATGTTAGTGTATTAACAATTGTACACAATTTAGATTTACTATATCCTGTTGTTCAAATTTATGAAACTGGTTCTGAAGCTCAAGTAATACCAGCTGGAATTGAATCATTGGATAGTAATACAATTAGAATTACATTTAGTGGATTAACTTCTGGACATGCTGTTATTGGAAGTGGTGGTAGTGTAATAAGTGGAACAATACAAGGTGATAGAGTTATTGGTACTGTACTTTCAGCATCTTACGCTGATAATGCAAGATTAGCAGCAACTGCATCTTCTCTATTAGGATTTGATAGTGCTTCACTTGCAGAAATATTAGATACAACAAACTTTGTAAGGAACAATCAAACATCTTCGATGAGTGTGTTCTTTGCAGTAAGTTCATCGCATGCACAAACTGCATCTTACGCACTATTTGCAGCAAATGCAGCAAACGTAGATACATCATTATTTGTTCAGAATTCACAAACTGCTTCAATGACAGTTGGAACAGCATCGTTTGCATTAACTGCATCATATGCATTAAATGCAACAGTTGATGCTACGGACTTTGTTAGAAATGATTTGACAAGTTCAATGTATGTGTATTCATCATCATTTGCATCTATTGCACAATTTGCATTAAATGCAGCTAGCGTTGATACTGCATCATTTGTAAATGCATATAAGGATAGTACAATATTTGCTAACTTTACGGTAACTGGAAGTTTAGGAGCAAGTGGTAGTATCTATGTAGATAATCTATATACATCATCCGCATCTGATTTTGTTGTAGTTTGGAATGATGTTACTAAAAAATTAGAAGCTAAAAACGTACAACAAGCAGCAGGTTCATCTGGTACGGGTGGCACATCAGGTACTGATGGCTCATCTGGTTCATCGGGTTCAGCTGGCACAAGCGGTACAACAGGAACTTCAGGAAGTAGTGGCTCAAGTGGCACATCCGGTTCATCTGGAAGTAGCGGTTCTAGTGGCTCAAGCGGAAGTAGTGGTTCAAGCGGCACTTCTGGCTCAAGCGGGTCTTCTGGTACATCTGGTACAAGTGGCACTGATGGCTCAAGTGGTTCTAGTGGTTCAAGCGGCACATCCGGTTCATCTGGAAGTAGCGGCAGTAGCGGTACATCTGGCACATCTGGCACAAGCGGCACAAGCGGTACGTCTGGCACATCCGGCACTAGCGGTTCAAGTGGTACAACAGGTAGAGAAGGTGGAAGATTATTCATTGTAAATAATGTAGGATTTAATTATTCTTTTGATGGATATGTTGGTAATTTACCAACACTAACATTAGTTAGGGGAGAATTATTTTATTTTGATGTAAGTGGAGTTTCTGCATTACATCCATTTGCATTGAGATTAGCAAATGGTGATACAAATTCAGTACCTGGTACAATAAATAATGATCCTGTTAATGGTTTATATGGAACTACTGACTTAATATCTTATAGAGTTCCTGAGGATGCACCCGATAGTATTGTTTATCAATGTGCAGTCCATTCATCAATGATTGGTACTATTCAGATTGTAAACAAATACGGCACCTCTGGTACAAGCGGCACGTCTGGCACAAGCGGCACATCTGGCTCAAGCGGCACATCTGGCTCAAGCGGCTCAAGCGGCACAAGCGGTACAACAGGTTCATCTGGTACATCTGGGTCATCTGGCACAAGCGGCACGTCTGGCACAAGCGGCACGTCTGGCACAAGCGGCACAAGCGGCACATCTGGTACAACAGGTTCAGCTGGTACATCTGGTTCATCGGGTTCGTCTGGCTCAAGCGGAAGTTCTGGTTCAAGCGGCACGGCTGGTAGAGAAGGTGGAAGGTTATTTGAAGTAACAAATGTTGGATTTAATTACGCAATTAATGGATATCCTGGATATTTTCCAACCATTACAATCGTAAGAGGAGAATTATTTTATTTTGATGTAAGTGGAATTTCAGCAACCCACCCATTTGCGTTAAGATTAGCAAATGGTGATACAACTGCTGTTCCTGGTACAACCAATAATGATGCTACAAATGGATATTCAAATGGACCGGTATTAATTGAATATAGAGTACCTGAAGATGCTCCAAATAGCATTGTTTATCAATGTGCAGTTCATGCATCAATGATTGGTACTATTGAAATTGTTAATAAGTACGGAACGTCTGGCACATCAGGAACAAGCGGCACCTCTGGCTCAAGTGGTACATCTGGCTCAAGTGGTACATCTGGCTCAAGCGGGTCATCGGGAACAACTGGTTCTGAAGGTACAAGCGGCACAGCTGGTAGTGGTGGTACATCAGCAACCAGTGGTAGTGGTGGTACTTCTGGCACAAGCGGCTCATCCGGAACTCAGGGTACAAGCGGCACATCTGGCACAAGCGGTTCATCTGGAACATCAGCAACGGCTGGTAGTGGCGGAACGAGTGGCTCTGCTGGTAGTGGTGGTTCTGCTGGTTCTAGTGGCACAAGTGGCACATCTGGTTCTGGTGGTTCAAGCGGCACAACAGGTTCTTCTGGAACTGGAGGCACGGGTGGTAGTTCAGGTACATCTGGCACGTCTGGCACAACGGGTACATCGGGCACATCGGGTTCAAATGGTTCATCTGGCACAAGCGGATTAGATGGTTCATCTGGAACATCAGGAAGTGCGGGAAGTAGCGGCTCTAGCGGTACAACTGGTTCAAGCGGTAGCTCTGGCACAAGTGGCACATCTGGTTCTGGTGGTACTGCTGGTACAAGCGGCAGTAGTGGTACATCTGGCACAAGCGGCTCATCAGGAACAACTGGTTCATCTGGCACAAGCGGAAGTAGTGGTTCATCTGGCACAAGCGGAAGTAGTGGCTCAAGCGGCACTTCTGGCTCAAGCGGTTCATCTGGTACAACAGGTTCAGCTGGCACAAGTGGAAGTAGTGGTTCAAGCGGCACATCGGGTTCATCTGGCACATCTGGAAGTGCAGGTTCATCTGGCTCATCTGGTACGAGCGGTTCTACGGGTAGTGCGGGTTCATCTGGTTCAGCTGGCACGTCTGGTTCAGCTGGCACGTCTGGCACATCTGGTAGCGATGGTTCGTCTGGCTCAAGCGGAAGTTCTGGTTCAGCTGGCACAAGCGGTACAACAGGTTCAGCTGGCACAAGCGGAAGTTCTGGCACCTCTGGCACAAGTGGTACTGATGGTAGTAGTGGAAGCGCAGGTTCGTCTGGCACTTCTGGCTCAAGCGGCACAACAGGTTCGGATGGTACATCTGGTTCATCAGGTTCATCTGGTAGCGGTGGAAGCTCTGGCACAAGTGGTACTGATGGTAGTAGCGGAAGCGCAGGCTCAAGCGGCACAAGCGGTACAACAGGTTCAGCAGGCACAAGCGGTACATCCGGTTCATCGGGTACATCAGCAATTGATGGAACATCTGGTATAGATGGCACAAGTGGTACTGATGGTAGTAGTGGTAGCGCAGGCTCAACTGGTTCTGCTGGAACAAGCGGCACAACAGGTTCATCTGGCTCATCTGGTTCTTTCGGTACTTCTGGCACATCTGGTGTTGATGGCACAAGCGGCACTGATGGTTCTAGTGGTAGTAGTGGAAGTTCTGGCACAAGCGGTAGCTCTGGATCTGGAGGTTCAAGCGGCACAGCTGGTACATCTGGTTTAGATGGAACTTTCTTTGGAAGTTCTGGCACAAGCGGTTCTTCCGGTTCTTCGGGTACGAATGGAAGTTTTGGCACAAGTGGATTAGATGGCTCAAATGGCACAACAGGTTCTGCTGGTACATCTGGTTTAGATGGTACATATTTTGGTAGTAGCGGTACAAGTGGCACGTCTGGCAGTTCTGGAATTGATGGTACAAACGGCTCAAATGGTTCAAGTGGTACATCAGGTTCAAGTGGTACAGGCGGCACAGCTGGTACATCTGGTTTAGATGGAACTTTCTTTGGAAGTTCTGGCACAAGCGGTTCTTCTGGGTCATCTGGTACAAGTAGTTCAGCAGGTACATCGGGTATTTCCGGCGTAAATGGTACGGATGGTACAAGTGGCAGCGGAGGTACTAGTGGATTGGATGGTACATTCTTTGGTTCATCTGGCACATCCGGTTCGTCTGGATTAAGTGGTTCAAGTGGTTCAGCTGGCACAAGCGGAAGCGCTGGTACAGCTGGAAGTGCAGGTTCTTCTGGTACAAGCGGATTGGATGGTACATTCTTTGGTAGTAGTGGTACAAGTGGCTCCTCAGGAGGAACTGGTTCAAGCGGAACAGCAGGTACGGCTGGTTCAAGTGGCACAAACGGTACATCAGGAACGTCTGGTTTAGATGGAACGTTCTTTGGTTCAAGCGGGTCATCGGGTACATCTGGTATAACCGGTTCTAGCGGCTCAAGTGGTTTAACTGGTACTGATGGTAGCGCTGGAACATCTGGTACAAGCGGCTTAGATGGTACATTCTTCGGTTCATCTGGTACTTCTGGATTTGCTGGCTCAAGTGGTACATCTGGAGTAGATGCAACAAATGGTACAAGCGGTACAACAGGCACATCTGGCACAAGCGGTTTAGATGGCACATTCTTTGGTTCATCAGGTACTTCTGGTTTGACTGGTACAAGTGGTACTGATGGTGCTGGTAGTTCTGGTACAAGCGGCGCAAGTGGTACAAATGGCACATCAGGAACATCTGGTTTAGATGGTACATTCTTTGGTAGTAGTGGTACATCGGGAGAAGCTGGTTCATCCGGTACATCAGGCGCAGGTACATCGGGTACAAGCGGATTGGGTTCATCGGGTACATCTGGAACGTCTGGTGTTGATGGTACATTCTTTGGTTCATCGGGTACTTCTGGAGAAGCTGGTTCATCGGGTACATCGGGAGCAGGTACATCCGGTACATCGGGTATAACTGGTTCGAATGGAACATCTGGCACAAGCGGTTTAGATGGTACATTCTTCGGCTCATCAGGTACTTCTGGTATAGCAGGAACAAGTGGTAGCTCTGGTGTTGATTCTACTAATGGCACAAGCGGTACAACAGGAACTTCCGGTACTTCTGGTTTGGATGGTACATTCTTTGGTACAAGCGGAAGTAGTGGCACGGCAGGCACATCTGGAATTACAGGTACAAGCGGTCTAACAGGTACAGCTGGTACATCTGGCACAAGCGGATTAGATGGTACTTTATTTGGTTCGTCTGGTACAAGCGGCACAGGTGGAACATCTGGTGCATCTTCATCAGCTGGTACTTCCGGTACATCTGGTTTAGGTACAAATGGTACTTCAGGATTTTTGAATTTGACTGGAACTACTAATAATGGTTTAATTACTTACGCGGGTGGTAATTCTGGTGAAGTTGAATCAAATTTAACTTTTGATGGAACAACTTTAGCTGTAACCGGAAATGTGACTGTAACAACATCATTAGATGCAACTACTTATATAGCATCAACAACTTATAGAGAAACATTTAGTAATTTAGGAACAGGTGGTTCATTTACTATTGATTTAGCAACGGCAAATAACTTTACAAGAACATTAAATGGAAATGCAACGGTAACAATATCAAATACTCCAGCATCTAGAGCATTTGGTTTTACATTGGCATTAACAAATGGTGGAGCATATACTATAACTTGGCCTGGTTCATTAAATTGGCCATCTGGAACAGCTCCTACATTGACATCTGCTGGATTAGATATTATTGTAATTTATACTTATGATGGTGGAGCTACATTTAATGGATTTGTAGTAGGAAAAAATATGAGTTAATGGATATGGGAATATTTAGAAGATTATCATCGACAGAGGAAGTTTTACCATTCGAAATTACAGTAACAGTAAGTGCAGGTCAAAATTTTACTTTACCAATATCGGATTATGGAGCTTTAACACCAAACTTTTCAGTATCTTGGGGAGATGGTAATAGTGATACTATAACATCATCAACGCAAGCTGAAAGAATACATACATATGCTTCGGCAGGAACTTATACAATCAGTATTTTAGGATTTATGCCTGTTTTTTCTGTAAATAATAATTCTTCAATAAGAACTTTAATAAGAAGTATTGTTAGTTTTGGAAATGTTGGTTTAAGACGTATAGATTTTTATGGATGTAGTTTTATAACATCTATACCATCATCAGTAACTGGATTATCCGAAACTGTAATATTTACAAATTTTATGCGTTCAACTGGTTTAACATCTATTCCTTCTAATTTTTTTGATGCTTCTGTAAACGCAACAACTTTTACTGACTCTTTTTCATTTTTGAGTGGATTAACATCTATACCAAATGGATTATTTAATAATAATGTTAATGCTACAATTTTTTCATCAACATTTAACGCATGTGTAAACTTAGCAACAGTACCATCAACTTTATTTGACCAAAATGTTAATGTAATAAACTTTTCTTCTTGTTTTAGAAACTGTCGTTCATTAACATCTCCATTACAATTTACATTTAATACTCAAGTTACTACTTTTGCAAATATTTACAATATGGGAACAACATCAAATTCAATGGCAGGAACGGCACCTACATTGTGGTTAAGAGTTCCTGAACCATATGGGTTTGCAGCATTTAGAAATTGTATTAATTTAACTAATTATGCAGCAATACCATCAAATTGGAAATAATTATGTATCTAAGAATTAAAAATAATGAAATAGTTTATCCCTACTCTTTACAAAAATTAAGAGAAGATAATTATAATGTTAGTTTTCCTTCTGAAATGACAGAATCATTGATGAGAGAATGGGATATATATGAAGTAAGACAAACTCCAAAGCCAAACGATTATACAAAAAATATTTCAGAAGATACACCAATACTGATAGATGGTGTATATTATCAAAATTGGATTCAAACAAATGCTACACAATCAGAAATTGATATAAGAATTTCTGATAAATGGGAAGAAGTAAGAAATCAAAGAAATGAATTATTACAGGAGTGTGATTGGACACAATTAGCAGATATCCCACAATTAACAAAAGATTTATGGAGTACTTACAGACAACAACTTAGAGATATTACAACTCAATCAAATCCATTTTCAATCGTCTGGCCTGTAAAACCCTAAAAGAGAAATTATTTATATTTATAACTATACCAAAAGTTTTAGATATAGATGAAGATACATAGTCCCAGTTTTTCAGGCTCAATTTCACAAGCTACATCAGCATATGCTACTTTAAGTGGTTCTTTTACTGGTTCATTTACTGGGTCTTTCAAAGGTTCAATAGATGTTCAGCAAGCCTCATTTGATGTATTAACGGTAACCAGAATAGCAACTTTAAGTGGTTCTGTATTGGTTAGCGGTTCTGAAGATATTTATGGTAGATTAAATGTAACAGGGTCTGTATCGGTATCTAGTTCATTAAAAGTGACAGGTTCGATGCAAATGTCCGGTTCAATTAATCTAACACAAGGTGGATTTTTGGTAGATGGTGTTAATGTTTTAGATACAGCTTTAGCGTATGCTATAGCTTTAGGATAAAAAATAAATTAGATGGCAAACGTATTCAAAAATAGTTTAACTAATTATATAGGAACAGTAGGAACTGTAGTATATACAACTCCCGCATCAACTACTACAACTGTAATTGGTGTAAGTGTTGCGAATGTTAATTCTAATAATATAAATGTGAGTGTGATGGCTAGGGATAGTTCGGCAAATAAGACTGTTTTTATAGTTAAAGATGCTGTAATTACTCCTGGTAGTTGTGCGGTATTGGTAGGCGGTGAGCAAAAGATTGTTTTGGAAGGAAATGATTTTCTTTCAGTAACATCATCTTTAGCAGCATCAGCAGATGTAATTGTTTCGGCATTGGAATTATCATAAAAATATTTTTATTAAATGAAGTTTGTAGGTAACAACCCTAATGGATTAAATTTAGTAAGCAAAAGCTTAATTGAGCTCGATATTGACGGGCAAAGTAAAGTTGCGTTTTCAAATGAATTTTTGAGTGTAGCGGGAAATATAACTGCTTCTCAAAATATTAAAGCTCAAAATATTAGTGCTTCATTAATAAGTGGTTCTACAATCGTAGGTACAACATTTAGTGGTTCACAATTTACAGGTTCATTTAGTGGCTCTTTTATTGGAGATGGTGGTGGATTAACAAACATCACTCAAATAGCAAGTGGTTCTACGGTATTAAGTGTAAATGGTAGTGGAGCTATTTTAACAGGCTCATTAAGAGTATCTGGTTCAGTATTTATTTCTTCATCAATTACAGCTTCTTTATTCAGAGGTGATGGTAGTGGATTATTTAACATTCAAGCAACATCTATTGGTGATATAGATAGATTAAAATCTGGTTCTGCTCAAGCAATTATTTCACCAAATAGAGGTTTAGAAATAAATACCGGAGTTAGTATTAAAGAATCATTACAAGTAAGTGGTTCTCAAACAATATTTGGTAATTTAGCTGTAAGCGGTTCTGAAGCAATATTTGGTAATTTAGCAGTAACGGGTTCTCAAAATATTTTAGGAAGTGTTTATGTTACGGGTTCACAATCAATTAGAGGTGAATTAGTAGTTACAGGTTCGGCTAGAGTTGGTGATTTGACTGTAACTGGTAATGAAACAATAACTGGTAACTTAAATGTTGCTGGTAAAATTACTACAACTGAATTACAAGCAACATATGTAACATCATCAATAATTTATGCATCTGGTTCAAATAAATTTGGTGATGCAACATCTGATAGACACGAATTTACCGGAAGTGTTGGTATAAGCGGTTCAATATTCATAACAGGTGATACTTTACCAACTGATAATACAACAAATGAAGTATTAGTTCTTAATACAACAACGGGAAGGATAGCAAGAAGATTTGCAGCAGCAACATCGGGTACATCTGGTACATCTGGTACAAGCGGCTCAAGCGGAAGTAGCGGCTCAAGTGGAACAACAGGTTCATCTGGCACAAGCGGTTCATCAGGAAGTAGTGGTTCAAGCGGCTCATCAGGAAGTAGTGGAAGTAGTGGTTCAAGCGGCTCATCAGGAAGTGGTGGTACATCCGGCTCATCTGGTTCAAGCGGAAGTAGTGGCTCATCGGGTAGTAGTGGGTCTTCAGGCACACGTGGTACATCCGGTTCAAGCGGAAGTAGTGGCTCAAGTGGCTCAAGCGGAAGTAGCGGCTCAAGTGGTTCAAGCGGTAGTGGTGGAACATCTGGCTCAAGCGGCTCAAGCGGAAGCAGTGGCTCAAGCGGAAGCAGCGGCTCAAGCGGAAGCAGCGGCTCAAGCGGAAGCAGTGGCTCAAGCGGCTCAAGCGGAAGTAGTGGTAGTAGTGGTTCATCTGGTTCTTCTGGACAAGCAGCGGGAGCAAGGTATAATTTTTCAACAACAATAACTGATGCAGATCCTGGTAATGGCATTGTTCAATATAATAGTGGAACAATAAGTTCAGTAGGGTTTATATACATAGATAATTTAGATGGACAGGGTAATACCCAAACAACTTGGTATGATACTTGGGATGATAGTACAACAACTACAAATAGAGGTACTTTAACAATTACAAGTAGAGATGGTGGCACGGTTGTTAATACTTTTACAATCACAGGTGCAGTTATAAACGCATCTACATATTATAAAATTCCTGTTTCATACGTTGCGGGTACATTACCTTCAAACGGAGCACAATTAATAGTTGATTTTTCAAGAACAGGTAACTCTGGTACATCTGGCACAAGTGGAAGTAGTGGAGTTAGCGGTTCATCTGGGTCTAGCGGCTCAAGCGGAAGTTCTGGTTCATCTGGAAGTAGTGGAAGTAGCGGCTCAAGCGGTTTAACTGGTGTTGGTGGTACGTCTGGAACAAGCGGTTCATCTGGTAGTAGCGGTAGTAGCGGCTCATCTGGCACAAGCGGAAGTAGTGGCTCTTCCGGCACACGTGGTACATCTGGCTCAAGTGGCTCAAGTGGTATAACTGGAGCTGGTGGTTCAAGTGGGTCTAGCGGTAGTAGTGGCTCAAGCGGTAGCAGTGGCTCAAGCGGTAGCAGTGGCTCAAGCGGTTCAAGCGGAAGTTCAGGTTCATCTGGCTCAAGTGGAGTAAGTGGTAGCGCAGGTTCTTCTGGAAGTTCAGGTTCATCGGGCTCAAGCGGTAGCAGCGGTTCATCTGGTTCATCTGGAAGTAGTGGCTCAAGCGGAAGTAGTGGCTCAAGCGGAAGTAGTGGCTCAAGCGGAAGCTCAGGTACATCTGGTACATCTGGTTCAAGCGGACAGGGTGGTGGTATAAGATATAACTTTAGTACATCAGTAACCGATGCAGATCCTGGCACTGGTGTTGTAGCATATAATAACATAGCAATAGCATCTGTATCTCAAATATTCATAGATAATACTGATCTTGGTTCTAATAGTTTAACATCTTGGTTTGATACTTGGGATGATAGTACAACAACTTCTAATAGAGGTACTCTTACTTTAGTTAGTAGAGATGGTGGAACTGTGGTAAACGTATTTAGAGTAAATGGTGTAGTAACAGCTGCTACTGGATATTATAAAATACCTGTTGCTTATTTGAGTGGTACACTTCCTTCAAATGGAGCACAACTTATAGTACAATTCAGTAGAAGTGGAGACTCGGGTTCATCGGGCTCATCCGGTTCAAGCGGCTCAAGCGGAAGCAGCGGCTCAAGCGGAAGCAGCGGCTCAAGCGGAAGCAGTGGCTCAAGCGGTAGCAGTGGCTCAAGCGGTAGCAGTGGCTCAAGCGGAAGTAGTGGTTCATCTGGGTCAAGCGGTAGTAGCGGTTCACCTGGTAGTAGCGGTTCATCTGGGTCATCTGGAAGTAGTGGCTCAAGCGGTAGTGGTGGTACAAGTGGCACATCGGGTTCAAGCGGAAGTAGTGGCACATCGGGTTCAAGCGGAAGTAGTGGCACTTCTGGGTCAAGCGGTACTAGAGGAAGTAGTGGTTCGTCTGGGTCAAGCGGTAGCAGCGGTTCATCTGGGTCATCTGGAAGCAGTGGCTCAAGCGGCTCAAGCGGCTCAAGCGGCTCAAGCGGCTCAAGCGGCTCAAGCGGCTCAAGCGGCTCAAGCGGCTCAAGCGGCTCAAGCGGCACATCTGGCTCAAGTGGTTCCGCAGGTTCTTCTGGTTCATCTGGTTTATTAGCATTAACTGGTAATACTGATAATGGTGTAATCACATTAAATGGAACTGCACCAAACGGAACAGTTGAAAGTAATTTAACATTTGATGGTACAAACCTTAGAGTAATAGGTAACGCTTTAGTAACTGGTAACTTTACTGTAAGTGGTACTACAACATTCATTAATACTCAAAATGTACAAACAAATGATAATATATTAACTTTATTATCATATGCATCGGGTTCTGGTGCACCAATAACAATTGATAGTGGTATTGAAGTTAGAAGAAATGCTTCAGCAACTAAACAATTTTTGTGGAATGAAGCAAATACTAGATGGTATGCAGATGATAACTTTGCAGCCAATGGATTTGTACAAGCAACAAACTTTAGAGATGCTACTGGTACGTTTAACGTAAACTTAGGTAGTGGTGGTTCTGAAGGTAGAGGTTTAGTAGCAGGTTATAGTGGTGGACAATATGGTGGTATTGGATATAATGTAAGACACACTGGTACTTCGGATTCATTTATAGCACCTGGTGGAGACACTGCAACTTATTTAGTATTTAATAACGGATTTACATTTAGATATGCAGGTACAGGTGCAGCTGGTAGAACTTTATCTTGGACTCAGATAGGTCAGTTAGATAGTAGTGGTAACTTTACAATTCCTGGTAACTTAATTGGAGCACAAATCAATACGGGTATTGGTCTTACTGATGTTTATTTAATGAACCAAAATGTTAGAACAACTGATAACGTAACTCACGCTAATATCACTGGTAATAACTTTATTTTACCACAAAACCCAGTTGGAACAACATATGGTAATGGTATATCAACTACACCACCATATATGATTTCTCAAACAACTGGTAATGATGATGGTTGGAGATTATATGGGGAAGCAGCATCAACGAATAATGTTCGTATGGTGTTTGAATTAATAGATGATATTGAAGAAGCATATTCTGACCAATGGGTATTTAGAAATAAAAGAACCTACACCGATTTTATTGCAAGAAACGAATTCCAAATTTCTGGAACTGGTAATGCTGAAGCTAGAACATCACTAAGAGCACCAATATTTTATGAATCGGGGAACACAACATACTATGGTGATTTTGCATCTATTAGTAGTATGTATGGACTTGCTATTAGAGGTGACCAAAGTGCTTCAGATTCTGCAAATCAAATATTCTTTTGGGCTAGTGGAGATACTACAACATCTGCAATAGGATTTAAGGCAAATGGTGGTGAATTTCCTAACCCAACTGGTAATGGTGATGGTTATAATACCTACTTTACTATGGATACAAATGGTAGAGGTTGGGTATTTAGAAGGGGAGTTGGTGGTTCTGATTTTAATTCGGCATATACATCTGGATGGATTCTAAATAATGGTATATGGCAGGCAAATGATTCAATGCGTGCCCCAATATTCTATGATTCAAATAATACAAATTATTATGTAGACCCAGCGGGTACATCGAATCTAAATGTATTAAACATAAATTCTCAATTAGTATTAACAACACCTGGTGGAAATGGTATAGTTGGTAATATTAATCCTTTGTGGGGAATATTAAAACCTGCTGGATATAAGTTATATCCTGATGAAGAATTTTCTGATGGAAATAATAGTATTTCTGTTTATAACAATGCTGGTGGTTCTGCTGTAACTCACACTAGAAAAAATGGTAGTTTCTTAGATACAAATGTTTCTCCTGTTCCAAATAGTAGTGGATGGGTAATTGAAATACAACACGCACCAACAACTTCAAATGGTACATCGCCTGGCTATGGTGGTTGGTATTTCGCAACATCAACAGCACCTGGAAGCAGAAGATTGTTGGTTGTATTCAAAATGAAAATACCAGCAGGTAGAACTGTTGAATTTGCATCAAACTCAATTGGTAGTGGCGGTTCAACAGCTTGGTTGACATCAAATATAGGAACAGGACAATATCAGGATTACGCATTAATGGTACATTCTGGTACATCATCATTCTCATCAACACACTTCTATTATATAGCTGGCGGAAGTAACGCAACTTTCTACACTTATTTAGCATCAGCAACGGTATATGATGTTACTGATGTTGGTGATGAAAGAACTAGAACATATACTGCAGCAGCAGCTATGTACGCTCCAATTTATTACGATTCAAATGACGGAAACTACTTCACAGACCCTGCTAGTAGAAGTATGTTAAATAAGTTAGAAGTTTCTAGAGATGGTGCTTATGGTGGGTATGTAGATGCTGATTTAATTGTTGGTAATGGTAATACTGACCGTAGAGGTTATGGAGCAACCGGTGGTTCAAACATTATGCTTCGTTCATCGGCTAAATCAACAATTACTGCTTTAGATGAAAACCAAAACTTAGGTCAAATTGCATATGAAAACTTACAATGGACAATTGGTGAAAATATTGGATGGGGTGTTCAAACTGTATTATTCCCTGGTATAGGACAATCAAGTAATTCATTAAGAGCTCCTATATTTTATGATACCGATGATACTAACTATTATCTAAACCCTCGTACTCAATCTCGTTTAAGTGGATTGAGATTAGATGGTGTTGATAATGAAGCTTCTGGTACTGATGCAATTCTTTGGATAAATAAACCAAACAATAATGATTGGGGCATGATTGTTACTGGTGATTTGGATTATGGACTTGACCTTAGAATGTCAAGCAGTAACTCATTTGCCTTTAGAGTATTGGGTAGTGGTACTGAGCATGCAAGATTGAATTCTGATTATTTCTTCCATTATTCAGATATTAGAACTCCAATATTTTACGATAGTAATGATACAAACTATTATGGTGACTTTGCTAGTACAAGTAGAATGGCAACTATTGCTTTGGGTGTTGCTGATAGTGGACCTGGACGTTTTAGATTAACTGCTGGACATGGTGATACGAGTATAAGATTAACCGCATTGGGTTCTCAATTAGGTAGTGGTGTAACATCAACAATGCAGTGGTGGGTATCTGAGCCGGGTATAACTTGGAACGAAGGTGGATTTGGATATAACGTTCACAATGATGGTGGTTCTCCAAACGGATTTAGTAGACCTAATACATCATATGGACAAGCATATATGAGATTTAGTACTGGTGGTGATTTGTATTTTTATAATACTAATACATCTGGTACTCGTTCTACAAATATGGAAATGTACGCAGCTGGTTATGTGTATGTAAACAACTATTTGCAAGCGGGTAACTCATTAAGAGCACCAATATTCTATGATTCTAATGATACAAACTACTATGGTGATTTTGCATCTACATCACGCCTTAATATTCTTAGCTTAGTAGGATATGGTTATGTAAATGGACAAACTACAAATGGACAATCATTCTTCCAATGGGAAGGTGCATCATATAGAAATCCTGGAGACCATACACCTCAATTCTTAATTAGAAAAGATAATTCAACAACCGGTATTAATGGATTTATGCCGGCATTAGCATTACATAATAATAATGGTGGAAACCAAACAACAGTTGGTCTAACATTTACATCAGCTGAAGGTGCAACTGGTGCTGGTAACTCTGTAAACTTAGCAGGTATTATAGCTAAGAAAGAAGCATCTGGTAATGTTGGTGGTTGGTCCCCTGGTTCTTTAACATTCTTTGTAAAAGATTACGGAACAAGAAGAGATGGTATGTTTATAGACTCTTCTGGTTATGTACAATCTGATTATTCGTTTAGAGCACCTGTATTCTATGATTCCGCTGATACAAACTTCCGTTTAGACCTTAATTCTTCTTCAAGATTAAGAAATCTTTACGTTGGTGATAGTGGAAGTGATTGGGTTGATACTGGTGGTTGGGGTACTCAATTGCATGTATCAAATGCACCACATTCTATTATAAGAGTTTTTGCAAGAAACGAAGGTATTCAAACAGGTATATTCTCACATGTAGGTGGATTATCAGTTGTTGGTTCATTTAGTAACCATGACTTAAGAATTGCTAGAAACAACGCATATAGAATGTATTTCTACAGTGGTTATACATATTCTGAGGGTTATTTTGAAGCAGCGGATTCATTAAGAGCACCGATATTTTATGATTCAAATAATACTGGATTTTATGTTAATCCAGCTGATGGTGGATTCTACCTAAGAGGTGGTTCTTCAAATCGTGTTACATACTATACAAATGATAGTGGCTATATAGTAAGTAATGCAGAAGGTAATGGTGTATCCGATGTAAGATTAGGTGCAGCGTGGGGAAGACCCGGTGTTTATTCATCTACATATCTATCTTTAGGTTCTTCTGGAACTTATACTGAATTTGTATTTGGTAACGTACAAAGAGGATATATAGATAATAGTGGTAACCTTTTTGCATTTGGTTCAATGAGGGCGCCAATATTCTATGATTATAATGATACGGCTTGGTACTTAGACCCTAATAGTATTTCAATACTTTATTCAGTTCAGTCTCGTAACTTAGGTGGAGCAAACTTAAACGTTGTAAGTTCTAACATTGGTGTAAATGCGGTAAGAGAACAAATAACATTTATAGATGGTAGTATTGTTCAGGCGCACGCTTCTACTGGAAATGGTAACCCTGGTAACTGTTATAACTGGTATTCTTCTGAATGGATGGATGTTGATCCTGAGAAGGATTATGAATTTAGTGTTTGGGTAAGAAGTACAGGTAATGATAATATCTATTTTGGATGGCATGAATTAAATAGTGCAGGAAACTATATTTCATCAAATCCATATTTCCATGGTTCACCAAGAAACACAAATGGTTCTTGGATACAATTAAGAGCGGTATTAAGAAATTGGAGAACACCTGCTAATACTGGAGATAGTCCTGGAACTGATAGATATGCAAATAACACATCCGAAATTGCACATTATTCTGGTGATGGTGTAATGCACTCTACAACTAGAAAGATACATGTAAGATTTGGTACTTGTTATGGTAGTGTAAACGGAAGTAAAACTTATTATCACAATCTTAGAGTTAGAGAATTGGTTAATGAACAAATGAGTAACCAATTCACTGTTCCATATTGGAATTCTTCTTCTGGTATAATTGGAAGAATGAGATTTAGAACAAATACACATTGGGATAGTTGGCCAGGTATTGATGTAATAGGAGCAGCTGGAGAATTCCGTATGAGTTCTGATAGTGGTAACTTAAATCTTAGAGTTGATGGTTGGATTCAATCGCATGACGCATTATACGCACCAATATTCTATGACCAAAATGATACGGGAAGATATGTAGACCCAAGAGGTCAATCATTCCTTTATAATTTATGTGTAGGGGGGAATAATTACACTCATTCTTATCCTGGTGTTCTTCAAATTGGAGATACTGGGTATAACTACAACTTTAATAATGGTAGTTGGGCAAGTAGTATAACAGCTGGTATATTGGCAAACTGTGCAGATGAATGGGAATTTGCAATACATGATAGTGGTACAAGAGTAGCATCGGCATTCTTATTCCAAGGAGCTGGTACTAATAGATTATTGATGGGTAGAAGTATTGGCTGGGGTACTATGTATATTGAGGCGGCAGAATCTTTTAGAGCACCAATATTCTATGATTCAAATAATACTGGGTACTATTTAGACCCAACTTCAACAACATCGTTAAGAACTGTTGGTGATTGGAGAGCTGATTCAGCTGGATGGACTGGTGAATTTGCAGGTAAGATTCAATATCATTCTAATAACTGGTATTTCCAATACTCAAGCTATTTCATATTCAGAAATGCAGGTGGTAGTAACGTTGTAGAAGGTGATAGTAGTGGTAACTTCTGGGCATATGGTTCAGCTCGTTCACCTATTTTCTATGACCAAAACAATACTGCATATTATACAAACCCTGCTGGTGATTCTGTAATGGGTGGTATCAACTTTAATGGTGGTACACACTACGTTAATAGTTGGAATAATGGTACTATCTATATTCGTTCATCACAAGGAGATGGTGGTATCTATGGTAGAGGTAATAGTGGGCAATTTCAATATCAAGTTTATGGAGATGGCGGAAGTAACTATGGATTCTTAAATGGAGTTTGGGCATCTTGGGATATAAGAAAAAATATAAATGGCAACTTATTCTTAAATAATCAGAGTACATGGTATATCGGTACTAGTGAAATCTATATGAATAGAGTTTATGGTATCGCTGATATGCGTTCACCAATTTACTATGACCAAAATAATACTGGTTATTACGCAGACCCAGCAAGTAACTCTGTTTTCTATGATTTACAACTTAGAGGAAATTATGTTAGAACTTGGGCACACTCCGGTTCTGACTTTGCAAATGGTACGTTAGTAGTTTCATCTATAAATGCAGGTGTTGATTATGGTGCATCATTTGTATTGGAAGCAACTGGTAAAAGTTACTCTGGCGAACCTACATTTGATTTTGCAGTTCAGGGATACATTTACGCAGGTACATTTATTAATAACTCTGGTATTCACTATGGTAATCCTGGATTTACCGATATTAAAGTTCTTAACTATGGTGGTAACTTAGCATTCTGGTTCCCGAGAACAGGATATTGGAATTCATTTGCAGTACATGTTAGAGATGCTAATGGTGATGATAGAAATACCGTAACATCAATATTCAACTCAGCAGAACCTGCAAGTTCTAAGAAGGTAAATATTAGAATGTATCGTTCCGCTATTTACGATTACAACAAAGATACTGGCGGATTGTATTCAACAATTGTTTATGATTCAAATGATACTTCATATTATATCAATCCTAACGGAACTTCACAACTTTCTTATGTATTAGCAAATAACTGGTTTAGAGCACAAGGGGCAACAGGTTTCTATTGGGAATCATACGATGTAAGATTCTTTGCAAATAGTTCTGATTACATTTATTCTCGTTCTAACAATGGTATAATTCTTCAAGATAGAAGTGGTAACAATAGAGGATATGTTTACTTTGATGGTAACGGATTTGGATTACTACATAGCGGAGGATCTTGGTGGTTAAATAACGTAGGTAATTCAGATAGAATGCTTTGTATTGGTGGAGGTCAATTTGCCAATGCATATAACAGTTATGATGCTCGAAGATTATTCTTTGGTGGTGCTGATGGTGATGCTCAAGGAAATTATTATATTGGTACAAACATAAGTAACTATGGTGGTAACTACACCAAATTAGACCTAAGATGGCATACTGGTATCCGTATGGGTGCACAACCTGGATATGGTGGTATTCGTATCTTTAACAACGAAGATTTAGGAAGTAGAATTGCATCATTTGGTGAAACTGATTCACACGTAAGAATAGATAATGTATTATTTGTTTATGGTGATGCAAGAGCACCAATATTCTATGACCAAAACGATACAGGTGGATATATAGACCCTAATAGTGCTGGTAATGGATTTAGATTTTGGAGTGGAGCTGGTTGGTGGCAATTAAGAGGTGCAACTCACTGGGATTCTCAACCTGGTATTGACTTGAGTGGTGGTACTTCTGAATTCCGTATTAGTTCAACCGGTGGTAACGCTAATCTAAGAGTTGATGGTTGGATGTTTGCGTACGATAGTAGTTATTTCCCATTCATTTATGATACTAATGATTCAGGATATTATTTAGACCCTAATGGTACTTCTAACTTAGCACGATTTACTCAAAGAACTCATGCGGCAATGAATAGGGGTTATCATTGGATTACTCCTAGATTTGATTATACTGGTGATGTAAACTATTGGACAGGTACTTTTGGTTGGGGTACTTCAGCAGGTACTTGGGCAAACGCTTGGAAATCTGGTTTTGCTGGATGGGATATTTGGGGTGGTGGAACTGACCATCCTCAAGGTGGCGGTTATATTCACGCTCAAGGTATTGTATCTGGTCAACACTACGCAACATCAGATGGTGGTGCAGCGTATGGGTGGCAAATGGTAGGTGCACATGACGCTGGTAGCCGTTGGTGGTTAAGAGGTAAGTGGGGTGGTACAACATATCCTTGGTATGAAATTGTATTATATGGTAGAAACGTTGGTGGTGGTGATATATACGCAGGATATTGGTATGATGGAAACAACACAGGATATTATGTAAACCCTGATGGAAGTTCTCAATTTGTTCGTACATATGTAAATGACTGGTTTAGAGCACAAGGAAATTGTGGTATTTATTGGGAATCTTATGGTGGTGGCTGGTGGATGACAGATGGAACGTGGATTCGTTCTTATAATAGTAGAAATGTTTATTGTGATACATACATAAGAGCACAAGGTTCATTTAGAGTTGGTTCTGAATATTCAATTTGGGGTAACTATGGTTCATATTCATCTTATATATCTAGAATATTTTACTTCTCATTTGACTGGAACGCAACTTATGATTCATATACTGTTCATGGTATAGCATCTACTGACTTAAATGGTACACCAACCGATTCTGTATCCATTAACTCGTTCAATGATATCATGCTTCGTATAGATGCCAACGATAACAATGGTAACTCTTATGTAAGATTTATGGATAATACCTCTGGTAATAATCAATTTGCTTACATAGGTAGAGAAGGTGGAAACTCTATATTCTATATTGATAGTAGAATTTATGGTACTATATTCTATGATTCAAATGATTCATCATACTATATGGACCCCAACAGTAGTTCCGACCAATGTGCTAGATTTGCTGGTGGTATTTGGGTTTCAAGAGCAAATGGTACTGGTAATGGTATCATATTGGCGGATGATGGTGATATTGTTGACTTGAATGATGGGTATTGTGCAATGCGTTTCTCATATGGTGTTCGTATCCACTCAGCAAATAGAGGTGGTGGTGCAGTAATTGCATTGAGACAATATGGTGGTATTATAGCATCAGATAACATTATCGCTTATGGTTCACCTTCCGATGCTAGAAAGAAAGAAAATGTTGTACCAATTGAAAATGCACTTGAAAAAGTAACTAAACTTAGAGGTGTTGAATTTGATTGGAAAGAAGATACTGATGAATGGCAATATACTAAGATTAAACATGATATTGGTTTCATAGCACAAGAAGTACAAGCCGTTGAACCTACTTTGGTAAGAGAAGGTGGTGATGGATTCTTAGGTGTTAGAGATAGAGGTATTCCTGCACTTCTTGTTGAAGCAGTTAAGGAATTGAAACAACAATTAGATGATGCTAAAGCAGAAATCAAAGAATTAAAAGAACAATTATTGAAAAAATAAAATAGGTTATATTTATAAAAGAGAAATAAATTTTAATAAATTATGGCATATACTTACAAATGGGAACTAACAGGCCTTAAAAAACAAAACACAGAAAATTTATCTGATGTCATTTGTAATACTTACTGGAAAGTTACAGCTACAGATGAAAATGATTTAGAAGCATCTTTTACAGGGGCTACTCCATTCAAAGTTTCTGATGTAGATGTTAATAACTTTACTAGTTATTCATCACTTAGTGAAGAGCAAGTTTTAACATGGATTAAAAACGTAGTTAGTGGTTCGGCACCATCTAATTATTGGGCTCATATTAAGGAAAGAATTGATGTAGAAATCAATAGACAAAAGTATAACAGAACTGATGTCAGTATGAGTGATTTCCCTTGGAGTCCTACAAGCGGTTCAATAGCTGCACCAAGTGGTTCAGCACCTTTATAATATTTTTAATATACAAAATAATATTAATGTTCAAAGCATGTTCTTGTAAAAGAAAATGTGTTTTGAACATTTTTATTATATTTATACTTGTATTTTTGGTATGTTCCAAAATATCACTTAAAAACAATTAATTGGAGAAATAAAATGGCAGAAAGAATCGTATCACCGGGCGTATTTACAAGAGAAAACGATTTATCATTCTTACCACAAGGTATAGGTGAAATCGGCGCCGCATTTATAGGACCTCTAAAAGAGGGACCTGCATTCGTACCTACTATTGTAAGAACTCAAGCTGAATTCGAAGAAGTATTCGGAAAGGTTGATGGTACTTACTATACTGAGTACGCAGTACAAAACTATTTGAGAGAAGCTGGACAAGCAACAATTGTAAGAGTTGCTGGTACTGGTGGATACACTCAAGTTAAACCGGCAGCAATTATAGCAAGTGCTTCAGCTGGATTGGGTGAAAAAATTGTTGGAGTATTATACTCAACAGCAAATGGTTTGCAAGATTATGGATTTCTTGGTGGAGCAGTAACAAGCAACGATGCGGTAGATGGTTCATTCCTTCTTTCAGCATCTGCGGTATTTACTTCAGCATCAATTCTTCCATCTGCAACTAACGATTTAGCTGATGTGTTTGGTGAATCTCCTATGGGTTCTAAAGGAGCTTATTCTTATTTATATTTTGAAGATTTAGCAACTGAATACTCTGGTTCATCTACAAGTAATACTGTTATTTCTCTTTCAGTATTACCAAACCAAGTTTATGGTGCAGCTCAGCAAGCAGAAACTCCAATTGTAAAATCTCAAAACATAAGTGGACAAAGATACAACTTATTTAAGTTTGTAACTATTGGACATGGAACAAATTATAATACCAAATTCAAAGTAGGTATTTCTAATGTTAAAGCAGCTGGTGAAGATGGAGCAACTGATTACTCTACATTCACTGTTACTATCAGAAGATTCGATGATACTGATAAGAGAAAGGTTGTTTTAGAAACATTTGCAAATGTAAACTTAGACCCATCTTCAGTAAACTATATTGCTAGAAGAATTGGTGATAGATATTATACTGTAGATGATGATGGAAAAATTACCGAATATGGTGATTGGGGAAATCAATCTAAATACATAAGAGTTGTAGTTAGTGATGGTAATGAAATAGGTGGTCCTGGTACTTACCCAATTTCAGCAGCACCATTCGGACACGCAGCTTATGTAAATCCTATTAAAGCAAATAGTAACGCAGAATCATTAAAAGTTCCTGCAATTGCTTTACAAACTACATCAACTGTAAACACAGCAAACGCACCAATTTATTACTCTGGTTTTGATTTTGAAACTGTAGGTACGGCTGATGATAATATGATGTATCTAAAACCAATACCTTCTGGAGTAACTACTGGTTCAAACTCTGATTTCGCATTCGATTCTCAGTTAAGTTTTGTAATGACCGGTTCAAATTCAGTAGATATGGCTAAGAGACAATTTATCTTAGGTTTCCAATATGGATTTGATGGATTAAACGCAACAACAAAAATTAACTTAGGTTCTGATATTTCTGTATCAAATACGCAAGGATTTAACTTAGCAACTTCTACATCAACTGGTACGTTGGCATATGAAAAAGCAATTAACGCAATTTCTAACGCTGATGAGTTTGATATTAATATGGTTGTTACTCCTGGTGTAATTAGAGAATTCCACCCATCAGTTACTACAAAAGTAATTGATATGTGTGAAGATAGACAAGACTGTTTCTATATCGCTGATTTCAATAGAATTGATGCAACAATTGCTGAAGCAACTGTACAATCAAACGCTGTTGATTCAAACTATGTAGCAACTTACTATCCTTGGGTTAAAACAATAGATACTAACACAAACAAACTATTAGCAGTTCCACCTTCAGTACTTCTACCGGCTGTATTCGCAGCTAACGATAGATTGGCAGCTGAATGGTTCGCACCTGCTGGTTTGAATAGAGGTGGTATCACCGGAGCAGTTAGTGTATTAAATAGACTTACACACGCTGAAAGAGATACTCTATATGAGAACAAAGTAAACCCAATTGCAGCATTCCCTGGACAAGGTATTGTAGCATTCGGACAGAAGACATTGCAAGATAAGGCTTCAGCATTAGATAGAATCAACGTAAGAAGATTACTTATCACTGTTAAGAAATTCGTAGCATCTACATCTCGTTTCTTAGTGTTCGAACAAAACACAGCAACAACTAGAGCAAGATTCCTTAACACTGTTAATCCTTATTTGGAAGCAGTACAACAAAGACAAGGTCTTTACGCATTCAGAGTTGTAATGGATGAAACCAACAACACACCTGATGTAATTGACAGAAACATATTAGCAGGACAGATTTTCTTACAACCGGCTAAGACGGCGGAATTTATCGTAATAGATTTCAACATCTTACCAACTGGGGCATCTTTCTCAGCATAATATGGATTTGAAATAAATTGATATTTATTAATATAAAATAAAAGGAAAGTAAAATGGCAGAAATATTAGAGTTTGACAAGATGTTCTATACGAACTTCGAGCCTAAGATGAAGAACCGCTATGTAATGGAAATAGATGGTATTCAATCTTACTTAGTAAAGGCAGCAGCAAGACCTTCAATCCAATTTGAAGTTGTAACTCTTGACCATATCAACGTAAAAAGAAAGTTGAAAGGTAAAGGTGAATGGCAAGATATAACAATCACACTTTTTGACCCAATTGTTCCATCTGGAGCACAAGCGGTAATGGAGTGGGTTCGTTTATCACATGAATCTATTACTGGTAGAGATGGCTACGCAGACTTCTACAAAAAAGATATAGATTTCTATATGTTAGGTCCTGTTGGTGATAAGATTGAGCAGTGGAAACTTAAAGGAGCTTTCATCTCTCAGGCAAACTTTGGTGATGTGGCATTTGATTCTAATGAACCTGCATCAATTGAATTAACACTATCTTACGATTACGCAATTCTTGAATTCTAATCTAAGAAAAACTATAAAAATAAGGGGATACTCAAAAGGTATCCCTTTTTTATTTTCCAATTTTTTCAAAGTTATGTATTTATATATACAAACATAAAAAATACATATTGTTATGGCAGAAATCGTTAATAAACAGGTTGAAGAAACCTATGAAGCTCCAAAAGTAGCACCTTCTAAAACATTTGATTTCCCTACAGAAGTAATTGAATTACCTTCTCAAGGATTGGTTTACCCAGAAGGACATCCTTTAGCAAAAGGAACTATTGAATTGAAATATATGACCGCAAAAGAAGAAGATATTTTAGCTTCTCAAAACCTTATTAAAAAGGGTGTAGTTTTAGATAAATTATTTGAATCTGTTGTTGTTGAACCAGGTTTGAATATTGATGACGTTTATATTGGTGATAAAAATGCAATCCTTTTAGCAACCCGTATCTTAGGATATGGTGCCGATTATGATGTTGAAATTAGTGACCCATTTACAGGTGAAAGACAAAAAACAACAATTGATTTATCAAAAATACAAACAAAAGATATTGATTATTCAAAATTAAATCGTCAAAATAGATATAAATTTTATTTACCATCAAATGGAAAAGAAATTGAATTTAGATTATTAAATCACAAAGATGAAATTGAAATAAACAAAGAAGTTCAAGCTTTAGAAAGATTAAATAAAGCAACATCTTTGGCTTCAGATGTAACAACTAGATTTAGATATATGATTACATCTGTTGATGGAAATTCTGATAGAGGATTTATTAATAGATGGGTTCAAAATCAATTTTTAGCAAGAGATACAAAAGCATTTAGAAATTTTGTAAAAGAAATATCTCCTGATATGGATATGAGATTTGTATTTGTATCCGAAATAACTGGCGAATCGGAGGCGCTGGATATTCCCTTCGGGATTAACTTTTTTTACCCTACCAACTGATTATAAGATTCAATTACATACCCAAATTTGGGAATTACTTCAATTTGGTAATGGGTTTACTTGGTGGGAAGTGTATCATATGCCAAGATATCTTAGAAACTTTTATTATAATAAATTGGCTGACCTTAAAAAGAAAGAAGCTGAAGAAAATAAAAAAGCACAATCTAAAATGAAAATGCCAAGCATGCCGAAAGTGAGGAGATAATCCTCACTTTTTTATTTGCCAATATTTATAACATATAAACAGGCGAAACTATGTCAAAAGATAAAAAACAAATTAAAGAAGGAATCTTCGATGCGGCTGATAAGTTTGTAGCTAGATTTTTCGATGGATTATCAAAAGGAGCTGCAAACCAAATTATTAAAAAAGCTGAACAAGCTAAACTTCCACCTGAACATATTGAATTTATGAAAAAGATGGAAAAGGATGCTGATAAATTTAGAAAACTAATTAAAGATTTATAAAAACTAATTTTTAGTGGCAGATAGAATTGATTTTAACGATGATACTACAAAACCATTATCCGAAAGGATAAGGTTGATGCGAGAAGCTATTAAACAAGCAAATCAGCTTGACGATATTAGTGCCAGTGAGTTAGATAAGTTAAGAAAAATTGAAAATCTTGAAACAAAATTAGAAAAAGTTCAGAAAAGAAGATTAGAGGCTGCAAGAACTTATGCTGATAGACAAAAAGGAATATTATCACAAACTGGAAAAGAATTATCAGGATTAGAATCAATAAGTAATGTTTATAAAAGATTAACTGATAGTCAGGCAAAAAGTGTTAAACTAGCATCAGGAAATTTAGCAGCATCACTAAGAGAAGAAAATGCTACATCTGAAAAATATGAAATGGTTGAAGGCCTTTTAGGTGAAACGCATAAATTAACAGCATTACAACAAAAATTAGCAGAATTAGGACCTGAAGATGTAGAAGCTCAAAAATCAATAAGAGCAGAATATGCACAACAAGTAGACGCAATACAACAACAGGTATTACAAGCAAAATCAATAGGGAGTTTGACAGAAGCTCAAGCTTTACAATTTGATAAAATTTTAGAAAGACAAGGAAAAAATTTAGATATAGCGGGTCAATATGCAACGATAAGTAGAGAACAAAAAGAAATTATTCAAGGACAAATTGATGCTTATAAAAAGATTGAAAAAAGTATAAGAGGGGTAATTGGTACTGCAAAAATATTATTTAGCGGTTGGAGAGGATTTGTTGGTAGCGCTTTAATAGGAGCTGGATACGCTGCGGATAAATTAGGAGAAACGATAAAAGCTATGGGTGGGTATATGGGTGGCGTAACCTTATCCACAACAGCATTAGGCTTAGTATTCAAAGATGCGCAACAAACAGCTGAAGGATTAAATAGAGAATTTGGTGGTATGAAAGATGTATCATTTGGTACACAACTTAATACCAACTTAATGGCTATGAATATGGGTATTACAGGTGATGAAGCAGCATCATTGACCGGTAACTTTGCGAGATTAAATGGAAATTCGGCATCAATAGCAGCTGATATGGCAGCTAGTACAAAGGCATTAGCAAAACAAAAAGGAGTAATGCCATCGGCTGTGATGAAAGATGTTGCTAAATCAGCCAAAGCATTTGCAGAATATGGTAAAGATGGTGGTAAGAATATTGCAGAAGCAGCTGTAGCAGCGGCTAGACTTGGTGTTAATATGGATTCATTGACAAAAGTTACTGATTCGTTATTAGATTTTGAAGAATCAATAAATAATGAATTAGAATTAGGTGCAATGCTTGGTAGAAATATTAATCTTAATAATGCAAGAAGATTAGCATTTGAAGGAGAAATTGGAGCAGCAGTTAAAGATGTACTTAATCAAATGGGTGGTATTGCCGAATGGGAAAAAATGAATGTGTTCCAAAAACGCCAGGCTGCAAAAACATTAGGATTGTCTGTTGAAGAAATGGATAAAATGGTAAAGAACCAAGATAAATTAAATGATGATGGTACTTTACAATTAACAACTTTTGAAAAAATACAAGAATCTTTTACTGCATTTGCAACAACTGGTTTAGGAACTGCATTGAAAGGAATGGGCTCTATGGTTATAGCAGCAGGACAGTTAGGTACGGGTCTTTCAGCATTGGGAATTGATATGAAAGGTATAGTTAGTTCATCTGCTGGTTTTGTAAAAAATATGCTTAAAGCTGCAGCAACTAAAGTTGCGGGTATGTTTGGTAAAAAATTAGAATTCGGAACAAAACCAGATGTACCTGGTGGAGCAGATAAAGTAGGTGATACAGCCGATAAAGTAGGAAAGGGAAAAGGTATAGGTGATAAATTAAAAGACCTTGCTAAAGGGTTAAAGGCAATGGGGGATGGTAAAGTTTTATTTGGTGCATTAAATTTAATTCCAACTGGTTTGGGATTTTTAGGAATGTTACCGGGTTTACCAACATTGTTTGTATTATCAAAAATGAATGTAAGTTCAGTTGGTAAAGGATTGGAAGATTTAGCAAAAGGTTTGAAAAAAATGGCAGATGGTAAAGTATTTGTTGGTGCACTAGCATTGACTGTTTCAGCTTTAGCATTTGCAATTATGACAGCTGGTGCAATTGGTATGGCAGCAATTGCATTGTTAGGAATACCAACGGGCGCAGCATTAGTAGCATTAGGTAAAGGATTAAAATCATTTGGTGATAACGCACTTAAAGGAGTTTTAGTATTAGGATTATTAGCAGGTGTAATTGCTCTAAGTGCTTTAGGATTTCAACAATTTGCAGGAGTAGATTGGACAGCAGTTTTATTTGGTGGAATTGCTTTAGCAGCATTTGCTGGAATTGCATATGTAATAGGTAAATTTGCCGCAGATATAATTGTAGGTTCAGTAGCATTGGCAATATTAGGAGTTGCTTTAATTCCATTTACATATGCTATGAGTTTATTAGCAGGATTGAGTATGGATGCTGTAATAGCAGCGGCAGCAGGATTGATAATATTTGCAGCAGCTGTTTTTGCTTTAGGTGCAATTATGTTTACTGGAGTTGGTGCATTAGTATTTGGTGCAGGTATAGTAGCTCTTATTGGATTGGGTATTGCATTAATGATATTAGGAACAGGAATTTCTGTACTAGCAAATGGTATGGGACAGCTTGGTGGAGTATTAGAACCGGTAGCAACGAGTATAACACAAATTATGAGTGTATTATCTGGATTAGCAGAAATGATTGGACCTATTGCATTATTATCACTTGCTTTATTTGGGTTATCATCATCATTAATATTTTTAGGAACAGCAGGTATAATGGCATTACCTGGAATAGTTGCTTTGGGTGCAATAAGAGAAATAACTTTAAGATTAACTGAAATATTAGGTATAGGTGAAGGTGGAGCAGGGGCTGAACAAAAAGAAGCAGATAGAGCAAAGATGGACGAACTTATTTCCGAATTAAAAGGATTAAGAGCAGATATGCAAGCTGGAAAAATTGCAGTTATTATGGATGGTACAAAGGTTACATCAAAAGTATCTTCAGTAGTAGATAAACAAACAAGTAATTCATTTAGACATAGCTAATGGGACGTACATTATTAGAATTATTTAGGAGAGAAATTTTACCAAGTGGCCAAACAGCTGCTCAACAATATGATATCAAAGATAGTAAAGATATCGTAATAACTCCGCATAGGCCTGAATTAAATTTATCTTTCAAAGGAGCACAAAAATTCAGAAAAAGTTTTGGTGAAAGAAAAAGTGAAACTCTAATTGAAGAAGAATTAAGTGGTTTACGAATTATAAGAACTTTATCTTCACCTATTTTATATGGAACGGATTTAATAAGAGTAACTAGGCAATCTACCAATGCAGTTGATGACATGAAAAATGCAACGGGAACTGCTGGTGATTCTGGAATTTTAGGAAACTTAATTAATAAAGCAAAAGCTGGTGTATCTAAATTAGGAGCTAAGATAGGTGTAGTTCCACCAACCATTTTGATACCAACTAGAATTTCTCTTAATGATAAATTTAAGGCAGGTAAAGAACCAGATACAATGACAACTTTAGCAGAAATTAGAGAAGATGCTAAAGGTACTGTTGTTGGTAAGTTTCTTGCTAAAAATGCTAAAGGTACACCAAGACAAATAGGTAATCAGATTTTAGGTGGATTGATAGGTGCTGCAAAAAAAGAAGTTCGTAAAAAATTATTTGGTGGTAGAAAAGATGGGCAGCAAAACTTTGCAAAGAAATCTGATTTAGAAGTTCAATATGATAGTTTAGCACCATATTCATCAACAATTGATTTTACAAATGAAGATCTTGGTTCTAGAAATGATTTATCTTCTCAATATATAGCATATAAAGAGGTGTACCCAGAATTATTTGCAGAAACAGCAAATATTCATACTGGAAAAAATCAATTAGGTAAACCACCTGCATCATTGGAACAAAGGGCAGGAGTCACACCATCTGGTAAGGTAAATGTACCAAAGCCAGACCCTATTGATTTAGCTAAAGCTAGAAAAACGGGACAACAAGAAGTTGGTTTGAAAATTAAAAATGCAAAAGATAATCCTGTATTAAAATATGATCCTGATTTACCACAAACATCTTATTCAAATACTGTTGATGAAACGGCAGATGACCCATTTTTAAGAAATGATTTATCTTCAAAATTATTAAAATTAACGGGTACAACTTCAGAAAATGAAAATGCATCTGTAGGTAGTAAATCACCTACCACAATTAATAGTAAAAATCAATTCAAAAAAGCAAATAGTGCAATAAAAGAAGCTTTCCCCAAAACAGCAGGCGATTTATTTACTAAATTAAAAGATTCTTCAGGCTTACCAAAAAATGGAGTACCTACATCAGTACCTACACTTAAAAAACCAAATCCAGCAAATTTAATAGATGCTAGAAAATTAGGTCAAGTACAATTATCAAAAAAAGAGCAAGCAAATGCTCCAAAAGCTGATATAGACCCATTACTTAAAAATGACCCAAATGTACCAGCATCTGCATATTCAAATATAATTGATGAATCTTCAACAGATGTAAAAACAAGAAACGATTTATCTTCTGTATTAGTTGCTACACAAGAAGCAGCTGGAGTTTCAAAGCCCGACCCTAAAAATGCAATAGGTATTAGAAATAAAGGAATTCCTATAAATCAGCAAATACAAGCATATAGTAAATTAGTAGGTACGGTAGGTGAATTACAAAAGGAATTGGAAAGTAATCAAGCAGAAAGATTTGCAGCAACAAAGGGTGCACAACAATTAAATAAAACTGGTGTAGGTAATAGTGGAATTCCAACTAAAAAAGAAAAAACAATTGGAAACGCAGACCCAAATGCAAATAAAAAAATAACTTCTAAATTAGGAATTGAAACTGGTAAAGGAGACTTTTTAGCAAAGAAAAAACCTGAAGAAGAAAAGGATGCTAAGAATAAAGATTTAGCAAACTATGATTTCATGTACGTTAAGTTTATACACTTTGCGGGCGGAGTAGTTGGATTTAGAGGCACAATTACAGGATTTCAAGAAACATTTACACCAAGTTGGGATACTAATAAATTTATAGGTTCGCCTTATAACAATTACACATATACAAATATTGAAAGGAGTGTATCGTTTAATTTAAGAGTTTACTCAACAAACCCAGTTGAACATGATTCTATGTGGGATAAATTAGAAGAATTAGCAAAAATGGTTTATCCTAAAATAAATCAAAGTGCGGGTAGTTCAGTTACTCCACCTTTATTATATTTTAGTATGGGTAATCCTGATATCGGTGGAAGCATATACCAAAATAAAGAATGTTTCATAGAAAATTTAACATATTCGGTTGATGATACATTTCCTTGGGAAATTGGTGGATTCTCACCTGGTTATCAAGCCCCACAAATAGTAGATATACAATTGGGGATTAAATTTGTACAAGGACCGGCTAATACTGCTTCTCTTTATAGTTTTGTTCCGGGTAAAAACAAATACAATAATCCGGCTGATGAAAAGAAAAATAAAATAAAATCAAAACAAAAATCATCTCAAAATGATAAAGATGCAAAGAGTGGTTTAACTAGACAAAGAAATAATAATGGTAAAAAAGTAAATACAACATCGTTACCAAAATAAATAAATAACTATGGCAGATTTAAGTAGATATGATTCTTCAGCAAGAACAAAAAAAACTCGAGATGGTAAAACAGCATATGTTTCTAGAATATATCCTGATATTCCATTAAGAGATGATGATTTATATGTAGCTACGGAAATCGGAGATAGATTAGATACATTAGCATATCAATTTTATAATGATTCAAATTTGTGGTGGATTATAGCATCTGCAAATAATATACATAATGCTATTTTTGGTTTTGAAGAAGGAACAATATTACGAATTCCATCTAATTATATAGAGATAGTAAGAAAATTAACAGACCAAAACGAAATATAAGTTATGAGTAGTTTCCCAGCATTTTCAAATATAAGTGGATATGCTATCTCTACAATAAAAAATAGAGCTGGTAATACATTTGAAGTTTCCAAATTAAATTGTTGGGTTAAAGTTGTTTCTGGGATAGGAGACGGTTGTATATTATATTCAAATCCAAACATCGCTTTATTTTCAGCAGCTGGCGATAATAATGCAAAAACAATATATGGAAGTTCACAAAATAGTGGAGTTATTGGAGTTACTTGGAGTGGTACTCCCATAGAATGTTCACCGAAAGGAAGTCCAGGTAGACCATCACCTATTGTAACAAGTTTAGAAGTTGATGAGGGAGCTGGTGAATTATCCCGAAAAGCAAAATTTACAATAAGATGTTTTTCGGTTCAACAATTGGATGCCATATTAAGTTATTATATGGAGCCTGGGTTTTGTGTTTTTTTAGAATGGGGATGGAATACTACAAGCGGAGTCTCAGCAAATAAAGTATCAAGCGCAGCATCAATTTCAAAATACCAATCAATTTCAGAAGTAAATTCATATAGAGCTAAAAGAAATGGACTGGCTGATGTTTATTTAGGATTTGTTGTAGGTGGTAATGTTGCTGTAAGTGAAACATATTGGGATGTAAACGTTAAATTGTGTGGATTCACAGAATTACCGGCGTATTTGATGGCTGCTGATAATAATGGAAAGAATAAATCTACAACCGAAAACCCACCGCCAAATTTAGATTATGCAGTTAATGAATGGTTTACAGATAATGACCCTAAATCGGTAAGATGGAAATTTTGTTTTAATTCACTACCATCAAATAGAAGAACTCAACTAGTAAAAGATTTAGAAAGAGACTACACAGGCGTAAACAATCCAGTAAATTTCATAAATTTTGATAAAAAGGTAATAGATGCTATTAATGATAATAAAGATGGTGGTTTTTGGGGAAATATTTTTGGAAACGATGATGATATACAAGTTGCTGACCCAGAAACAGGTGAAAAAGCTTCAATAAATGTAGATGAAGCAGTCAAACTAATACCTGATGAAAGGTTTATAAGATTTGGTACTTTGATGGCAATAATGAATAGAATTCCATCCAAAGCATTTCAAATAGGAAGTTCTTATGTTACATTTAAGATTAATACAGAAAGGTGTATTTGTGGCGCATTCAAAAATATTTTTAGCACAGATAGAAAAAAATTGTTTATACCAAACCCACAAACTCCAGCTCCCGATTTTTATGAAATAGTTGAGAATACAGGAAAAAATCCAACGGATGATGGTCTTGTAATTGATAATACTGTAAAATTTGGAGATAGATCTGTACAATTTCCAGCAAAAGGTAATATAAGTTCTAATAAAGCAAAAAATACATTAGGAAAAGAAATAGAAATTTATTACAAAGATGATACAACTGAGGATATAACTGTTGATGAAGGAAAATGGGGTTGGTTGGATGATTTATATGTAAATTTTGATTTTGTAAAAGGTATTTTGGAAACAAAAAACTTTTTAATTAAAGATGCATTATATCAAATACTAAACGCAATTTCCACAGCAGCGGGTGGAATGTGGGATTTTCAAATTATAGAATCAGGAAATCCAAAAACTGGAATTTTAGAATTAATGGTTGTTGATATGAATCTTTCACCAAAAACAAAAACAGAAAGTACAGCTGTATTTGAATTATCAGGACCAAATTCTGTTTTTTTAGAATCATCTTTTGATATGAATATTGGTGGGGCAATGATGAATCAAATCATTGGAGAACGAAATAAAAAATCTATTAATAATTCAAGCCCACCGGCTACTGGTAGATTATTTTCTTCTGGTAAGCAAGACAAAATTTTAGTAAAAATTATAGATGAAACAAATGAAGGAAACCGAAGAAAACCCGATTATGGTCAAAAAAATGAAGTTGATACTTCGCAAGATATAAGGGATGAGTATAAAAAAGAAGTAGAAAAAAAGTTTGCTCAATTTTTAGAAAAAGTATGTTTGGCACCTCATGTTGATATTGTTGAAAGTTCTGCTAAATGGAGTGATGATGTTTATGGGGTAAATTATATGTGTGCATATGATGACCAGCACGTATTTGAAACATTAAAAATTGGTTCTGAAACCAGTGTAGCAGCTGAAGAAGTATCAATTCTTTTACCAATAAAATTTTCTTTTACAGTACATGGTGTGAGTGGTATAAAAAGAGGTGATAAATTTAAGGTAAGCGGATTACCACAACAATATAGTGATAAAGGATTTTTTCAAGTAACAGCAGTAAAGCATGTATTAAGTGGTATGTTGTGGAAAACGGAAGTAGAAGGTGGGTTTAGACAAGGAAAAGCATAAATTAAAATGGATAGCAAAAAACGATATAAAACATTAAAAAAAACACTTCCAAAAAATTATTCTGTTAGAACAATAAAACCATTTGTACCTACAATAACAGAAGATGATTATACATTGGGATATATTCAACGTTATTTTGTACAGAAAGCAAACGATAAAAATTCTATAATTTACGAAATAAGTCCTAATACTTTTAATACATTGTTAGCAAACGTATTTTTCAAAACTGTAAGATTAAATTGGAAAATAAGTGGTACTGATGATGAAATAAAAACTGTTAATAAAAAGGTATTGATATATGCAAGCAAAACAATACCAGCTATAACTTTATACCTTCCTAATCTTTTACAATTTTCCAAAAATAATTTGGGAATTTAATTTATTTTTCGTATATTTGTATTTATTGATATGGGGATGCCTTGGAATTGATTGCGATGCGAGGCGTAGTATCACACGTAGTGGGATGGTTCTCAAACCACTTTAATAACGGAATCAAACAATAAATGACAACGTAGAATTATCTACTTGGACCTTCGATGACCTTATGGCATTCGTAGGCGCTGATTACGCTGTAGCAGCCTAATCCCTTCCGCATCACTCGTGGAAATTAAAAAGAAGTGAAACCTAAGTTTACTGAAACTATAAATCAGTTGGTGGTAGCGCTGTTCTAACCAAACGGCCCCAATTATTTTGGAAGGTGAATAAGATTAAACCTTATCCTAAACGTGTGACAAGCTGGTATTATGTTTACTTCGTAAGACACCGGTTCGAATCCGGTCATCTCCACCATAAAATCCCAAACTATTAAGCTTGGGATTTTTTATATTTATTAGTATGAAATTAAAATCACTTTTACCGAAACAAAAAGAAATTAGATACATTAAACCTAATTTTGATTCTGAATGGGAAGAAGCTGAACGCTACCCTGAATTTGTTGATATGGGTAGAATGGAATGGATTAAAAGGGGTAAGCGTGGATATATAGTTAAATTTTCTGATATTAAAAATATATTAGGAAATGTAGACTTAAACTTTGATGAACTTAATCCAAAAAAGAAAAAGTTTGTTTTACAATACATTAACGATGGTTTGGTAGAATATCCAATAGTAGTTAAGTTTTCAGATACCGATTATGATTTAGTAGCTGGTAATACTAGACTCTCTGGTTTAGTAAAGTTTGGATATGACCCTAAGTTATGGGTAGTTGATATATCGGATATATTTCAAAAATAATTTTGCCAATTCAACTAATTTTCGTACATTTGTGTAATGAGAATTGTTGAGTCTATTGGTGAATTAAACGAACTAAAGGATAAGCTGGAAACCGAAGTATCGGTTTGGTATCCCCTTTGGGTGGATAACGATAAACATCCGCAAAACACCCCTATTTCGTTTATATTCATACGAACCCTAACGGACAAGTATATTGTACCACAACAACACACAGACGCTCTATCACTCTCTAATGAGCAAATAGAAGGGTTGTTGAATACTGCCGGAGAAAAGTGGGTTTTTCAAAAGAAAAAGCTACTACAATCTTTTGTTACACTTAGGGACGGATTGAATGATGTTGACACCGCTTACTTCTTAAAGCATGGTGAAACAATAGACTATCAACAACCAATACAACACTTAGTGGCTCCCTTTATTCATAAGGGTTACAAAGAAGACATCATTCAATCTATTCCCATTCTTAAACTTGCGGAAGCAATAGAACCCGAATTAAGAAAAACTTATAGACAAAAAACTAAAACTTACAATTGGTATAACGATATTTTCTTACCAACCCTTTCAGAAATTGAACGATTTGGGATTCGTGTCGTTGGGGAAAAATTTGTTGATAGATGGCCACAAGCTTCCAAACAGCTTTCACCCGATAACGTAGTTTACACCGAATACAATCCATTCACTGTAACCGGCCGTCCATCCAATAGACATGGTGGTGTGAACTATGCTGCCCTAAATAAATCGGATGGTAGTAGAGATTGTTTTATCTCCGATGGGATATTCCTACAAATGGACTATAATGCATATCACCCACGCCTGATTGGTAAGTTGGTGGGGTATGATATGCCTGATGGAAATGTGCATGAGTGGTTGGCCGAACAATATGGATGTGGAGTGGATGAAGCTAAGGGGATTACGTTCCGATTACTTTATGGTGGTATTGATGCCGAATTCCGCCAAATCCCATACTTTGATAAGGTTGCTGATTACATTGATAACCTTTGGGTTGAAACACAAAAGCAGGGGTACTTACAAACGCCACATCGCCACATACCTTTGGATTGGATAGAACAACCCAATGCTCAAAAGGTATTCAACTACTTACTTCAAGCCGTTGAGACTGAAATGAATGTGGAGAAAATGAGAAGGATTTTGGATTATATTAGGGGTACTGATATTACATTAGACTTATACACTTATGATTCATTTCTATTTGATGTGCCTGTTGATGTGGATAAGGAGTTAGTAAAAGGATTGAAAGCCATAATAGAAGATGGTGGGTTTCCAATCAAAGCAAGTTGGGGAAAAACTTACGGAAACCTTTAGTGGGTATATTTATAGTATATACAAAAATATGCTATAATATGAAAAAATTGATGTTCCTTTTATCCTTTTTAATCGTTTCTTTAACATCTTTTGGACAACTGCCTGATGTGAGAGTAAAAAATGAAGTGTTTGATATACTTTATTCACAATCGTTAGAGCAACCCCTAATCATCAAATATCGTTCTACAAACCGTCCTACAAATGTTAATAGAGGTCATATGGATTTTTATACTGAAAAGGGAATTAAAACTTCAGATGGTGAAGATTACAAAGGAAATGTTTATGATAAAGGACACGGAGCACCTGCAGCAACATTCTCTGATAATGAAGCGAATTTGAAGCAGACGTTTTCATACTTAAATTCAATAATGCAAAATCAATATCTTAATAGAGGTGAGTGGAGATTGTTAGAAGAACAAATTCGTAAGTGGGATGATGTAGAACCAATCACTGTTTTAATAAAAACTTTCTTTGATACTCCTGTTAAAAGAGTACCAACCGGGGCAGCAATACCATCACATTTACAAAAACACATTTATTTTGAAAAGCAGAATAAATGGAAATGTTTTGTATTTCTAAATGAAAGACCAAAATTCAAATGGGAAGAATTAGAAATGATATGTGAACCAGCTGACCACAAATTCTAATGAATTATGAGTATATCACATTTAATTAATGAAATAGTATCCGAATGGTCATACCGAGTAAATGATGGTATGCCAAACCCAAAAAATCCTACACATCTAAAAGAATTAAGTCAAGTATTGGATGAGATGGGATTATCTCACATTAAAAACGATTTAGTAAAAAATCTTTTGGGTGAAGCAGAAGAAGGCGGATTCAAAAATCCAGCACTTAACAAAAAAATTAATTATAAAAATACTAAAGGTGAAGATGCGGAAGGTATCGTTGGTAACTTATTAAGATTACCAGCAGAGCACCCTGGCCGTAAAGCAGCAGAAAGAACACTTCCGCCAGAAGGTTCGGAAGAAAGAGATGCATTAAATAAAGATTTGGGTGGTGAAGGTCAACCAACAAAGCCGGAAGAACCAAAAGGTAAAGAGGGCGATAAAGAAGGTGGAGCTGATGCTGAGAAAGAGAAACAGCAACAGGCTCAAGCTATGTTTGACCCTAAAGCAGACCCTGCTATGGGAGCTCGTTTGGCAAAAGAAAAAGAAATTCAGGCTCAATTAGCTGGTGGTGATGAAGAAGAAACTCCAAAAGAAGAACCTAAGAAAGAAGAACCAAAAGGATTTGAACCAATTCCAGCAGCGGATGTGCAAAGTGAAATACCGCAAGCTGACCCAGAAGTATTTGGTGGAGCATCAGATATTCCAGATGGTATTGAAAAGGAAGACCTTAAAGATTTTAATACAAATATATCTAAGGTAAAAGAAATAGTAGATGCAGCAAAAGCAAAAGGTGAAAAGGCACCTGATATAAATTTGTGTGATATAACTGTGCCTGGTACTAACCTTTATTGCGATGATAATTTAGGTATCAAAAGAAAAGAGATGCCACAATTCAAAGGTAAGCCTGTGCCGGGAAGTAGAGCAGAAAAAATGCCGGTAAACAAAGATGGTGAAGTAGATACAGAGCCGGTATTTAGAGAAATGTTAAAACAAAAAGGAATTACAACAACTCAAACGGAAGTGGCGGCTGATAAATTAAAAGCAACACAAAGTGAATTGGGCGGTGATAAAGTAGTTGGTATGATGGGTGCTTTAGAAAAAGACCCTAATCATCCTGGTATAACAGGCCCTGTGTTTGTAAGTAGAGATGGTTTTGTAATTGATGGACACCATAGATGGGCAGCAATAGCAGCATATAACGCAAAATATCCTGAGAAACAAATACCAATGAAGTGTGAAGTAATTGATATGGATATTAAAGATGCTATACCAATGTGTAACAAATTTGCCGAAGATATTGGTATTGCTGCAAAAAAGCAAGGTGAAACAACTGGTAAAGCTGGTGAAGAAGAACCAAAGCAAGTTAGTTCAATAAAGCCTGAATCTTTTACCGATAAGATAAAAGCAAAATTAAAAAAGTGGACTCAATCTGAAAAAGAATACTTTGAAAAAGGATACTACAAAGCCGGGTCAGAACCAAGAAGAACTGTATCTCAAGCTATTAAAGATAAAGCTGCTGGAGCATGGAAAGCTATAAAACAGGGAGCAAAGCATGAAGTTGAAGAATTCAAAGCAGCTGGTAAAGGTGTTGGTAAATTTTTCAAAGGTGAAGAACTAGATGAGCACGAAAAGAAAGCATTAAAAGGTGTTGCTATAAAAGTAGCAACAACTGCTTTATTTGGCGCAGCTATGGGTGGATTATCATATGGAGCAGCTGGTTTTGCTAAACATGTTGCAATTGAATTTGTACCGCACGTTGTTGCTGAAACAATATTAAAAGGAGCTGGTAGAGCTGCAATATTTGCGGATGGTGATGGGGAAGCGGAAATGGATGCAAATATGAAGAAGTTTATAGAAATGATTGCGCAAGGTTTGGAAGATATGGAAATCAGTCAAGAACAAATGGAAGAAATGATTAACTCTTACGAAGAAAAGAAAGCAAAAGGAGAAACCGAAATGGAAGAACCACAAATGAAAGAAGAAAACCTACAATTAGTAGATGAGTTAATGTTAGAAATGATTTATGGATTTATTGATGAAGCAAATCCGGTATCAGCAGCAAATAACGTATTAAATCAAACAGTTAAAAATACAGAAACAGGAAGAGATATAAAAGTTGCTTCTGCTCTAAAGTACAAAGATTCTCAAAATAAAGGTCAATTACAAGCTTACAAAGCTGCAGTTGGTTTACTTAAAAAAGCTGGAGTTAGTGATAAAGAATTGGGAATTGAAAAACCAAAGCAAATTAAAGGAGCTGGATTGGGTTTTAGAAAAACTGGAGAAAAAGAATTAGACAAGCAAAAAACACAACCAACATCTACTAAACCAACTAAAGGTTCTAGAATAATTGGTGGCAAAGATAAAACTTTACAAAAAATTGATACATTAAAATCAAAAGAATTTACACAAAAGCAAATTCCAGATGATTCAAAATTTGAACTAAAAAATAAAAAAAATAAAGTAGGACCTCCACCACCACCATACAAACTTCCAAAAGAATTATATGCGGGTTCAAAAGTTCCACCAAGACACTTAAAAGCATTGGAACGAATGATGAATACAAAAGCAAATAATGAAACGGCTAAGTGGTCATACTTTTCTGATTTACCAGGTGGAGCAGGACAAATATCAGCTCAAGCTGGTGAATTGATGACAATGGTTAGTACAACTTTAGATGATAAGCAAGCTCAATCTTTTTTTGATTCATTAATAAAGCATGAGGAAGCTCAAATTAAAGCAAACCCTGATTTGAAAATTGAAGGAAAAAGAATAGTAACTAAAAGTTGGATTCAAGCGGCAATGAATAATAGAAAAGCAATCAGAAATAGATTAGCAAAAGAATATCCTGGTGCACAAATTGTTGCTGGTTCTTGGGATACTGAGGGTGAAGTTGAAGCAATGGGATTGAAAGATTATAAAAAGAACAAAGGATTTTCAACTGATGCTTATTTCAAAATAAAAACAAAAGACGGGCAAGAAATATTAGATGAAGTTTCATTAAAAAAATCAACAGCAGTAAACTTCTTAAATTCTGGAACTGGAAAATTATCAGAATGGGACCCTAATATTTCCGATGATATTAATCCAATTGTATATCAAAAAAATCAAAGAAAAGCATTATATTCATTTGGTTCAAAAAATTTAGCTAACTTAAAAAAATTAGTAGCTAAAGACGCAGAGTTTCAAGAATTAATTAAATCTAAAAAAATTGATTTAGAAACCGCTGTTAAAAAATTAGAAGCTGGAAAGGGTAGTAGAGATATTAATAAAGTTGTACTATCTGCCATAGCTACGGCAGCAAAGAAGGGAGATAAAGCATCTCAAAAGTATATTCAATATGTGCAGAATACGCACAAAGCTCATCAAAAAGCAGTAATATCTTCATTAGGTAATAATCCTAAATTAAAGCAAGGTATGCTAACAGCTATTAGAGAGGAATTTCCATTAAAAGCAGTTGGTGAGGGTGAAGAATCAATGGCTATTGGGCCTAATTCATTAGATAGAGCAGTATTACAAAATATATTTGAAACATCTAATTTTGAACAAATTAAACAAGGTTTATTTGCAGTAACAAATGAAGAACCACCTTACTTAGCTTATCAAGCTGGTCCAAAAGGTAAAATAATACCTATTGCTACAATTGTAGCTAGAGAAGATGGTGTTGGATATGGTGGACAGATTAAATTTGAAATGCAACTTGATAGACGATTTGCAAAAATATTAGAGCAAGCTAATAAAAATATATACGGATAATTAAGTAAAAATACCCCTTCATCGGTTTTTTGATATTTATATTTGAAAACAAAAAAAGAAGGGATAGAAGCCGATGAAAACACAACTTTTGTGTACGTTTACAACGAAGGGTGAGTTACAAAATACTTTACAATTAATCCGTGAAACTTACCACATCGTTTATAATTACATCTATATTCTCCAAAATAAGGGGAATTTGGATGAATTATTCATCACGTACAATATTGATACAGCTTTCCAACCTGAAACTCCGTTGGAAAATACAATTTTAATACATAGAAAAAAAGAATCTAATACATTATACACTATTAATGCTCTTAACGAATTGGTTAAAGAAGAAAATGGTGGGGTATTGGATACATCTTTTGTCATTAATTGGCAAAAGTTCAAAAATTCAATCATATTAACCAACGCCGAAGGAACTAAAAAAATTCAAACAAGAGTTTTTGAAGTAATTGACTTTGGCGATGGAAAAGAAGTTATAACTGAAGAACATAAATAATATTACAATGTTATTAAAAAAAGGTGATAACAACGAAAACGTAAAATTAATGCAGGAGAAATTAGGTATCTCTCCAGCAGTAACAAACTTTGGACCTAAAACGGAACAAGCAGTTAAAGAATTCCAAGCTAAGCACGGACTTCCTGCTGATGGTATTGTTGGTGATAAGACTTGGGCGATGATTATGGGAGAGAATACCCCGCCACCACCGCCACCTGCGCCTATCGTACCTGTTGGTGGATTAAAATTGGATAAACTAAAAGGACATGTACCTGATGCGGTTATCCAAATGATTCCTGATACTGCGGCTAAATTCCAAATCAACACTCCATTAAGATTGGCACACTTTTTAGCACAATGCGGACATGAGAGTGGTGGATTCAGAGTAACACAAGAGAACTTAAACTATTCAGCAAAAGGTTTAATGGGTATATTCAAAAAGTATTTCCCAACTGAAGCAATTGCAAACGCTTACCAAAGAAATCCACAAAAGATTGCAAACAAAGTATATGCAAATCGTATGAGCAATGGTGATGAGGCTAGTGGGGATGGCTTTAAGTTTCGTGGTAGAGGATATATCCAATTAACAGGTAGAGCAAACTACACATCATTTGGTAAATCAATTGGAGAAGATATTGCAAGTAACCCTGATGTGGTAAGTGGTAAATACGCTTTACTTTCAGCAGCTTGGTTTTGGTCTAATAATGGATTGAACAAATTGGCTGATGGTGGTGCAACCGATGCGGTAGTAACAACTATTACAAAAAGAGTAAATGGTGGAACTATCGGATTAGCAGACCGTATCAAACACTTTAAGGAATACTATCATTTATTAGCATAAGAAAAGGGGAGTTTTTTAACTCCCTTTTATATTTATAGGATATGATTAGTCTTTCTACAATTATAGAAGCAACATTTACGGCAATATCTAAACAAACCGGAAAGAAGGTTTATTTCAAATCAAAACCTTCAAGAGATGCTGCTATTAAAGCGGGTACACATAAATTAGAAAAGAATAAATCTCAAATTAAAAAAGTAGTAGGTAAACCAATATTCCCAACAACACAATTACCATCACCAAAGAGGTCGGAAATTCCTATAAAAAAAATAAAACATTTTGATATTAATACTTTTACAAAAGGATGGTATAATAGATGGGATGCTGATAAATTACCAAAAGTAAAAAAAATTATAAATAAAGTAAAAAATATACAATCTGAGTGGTTAATGGAATTGGCATCAACAAAAAGTCAAACAGAAGTTGTAGATTTTTTGAATAATCAGGTAAAATGGCAAGATAGTGTAACGTATAATAATTTGAAAAATATGGACAAATTTCTAAAAAAGAATCCACCACCACCAATTGAAACTGATGAATTTGTTTATAGGGGTGTTTCTATTTCTCAAAAAGCATATAACAAATTAATAAATGATTTTAATAATCCTAAAACAATTAAATTTCCTATACAATCATTTACAACTCATTTAGATATTGCTATTCAATTTACCGATGGTGGTAAAGCTAAACCGGTAATGTTTAGAATAAAAAGTCAGTGTTCTAAATTAAAAGGATATTATCTTAACTCAGCAAAAAAAGCAGCAAAAAATGGTAAAAATATTTTTGGATATGATAAAGAAAATGAAATCTTATTTTCATCAAATCAAAAATATGTAGTAGATAAAATACATAAGACTAAATTTTATGTTGGGGAGCATGGTGAAAAAGATTATACGGTAATTGATATGATACAAAAATGCTCTACAAACGAAGCAGAAGAAAACAATGTTTTAGACCTTACTGATGATAAATTCTATCAAGCCATAATGGCATATAAACCAAAAAAATAATTTGGTTTTGTAACAAATTTTTTGTATATTTGTTACATACTTTTCCCCAAAAAATATAATCCAAAAAACATTTGGAAATATCAGGAAATCTTCGTATATTTGTATTTCTATTATACTTATATGTGTAACGGAAGTGTAGGAAAGACACTTAAATAAAACCATAAAACTTAAACGCTTAAAACTTAAAAGACATGGCAATTAATTTAGATGCTATTAAAAGCAGACTGAACAAGCTTCAGAACACCCAAAGAACTACAGTAGAACTTTGGAAGCCAGCACCAGGCAAACACACAATCAGATTGGTGCCGTACAAATTCAATAAAGAGAATCCTTTTATTGAACTTTATTTTCACTACAACATCAACAACAAAACTTATCTATCTCCGATGTCATTCGGTAGACCTGACCCTATCGTTGAGTTTGCTGACAAACTTAAAAGAATGGGTGATAAGGAAGATTGGAAAGCAGCAAAGAAAATGGAGCCGAAACTTCGCACATTCGTACCAGTATTGGTAAGAGGTGAAGAAGGTGAAGGTGTTCGTTTTTGGGGCTTTGGTAAAACTGTATATCAAGAAATTCTTGGTTATATGGCAGATCCTGATTACGGTGATATCACAGATCCAGAAAGTGGTAGAGATATTACCGTTGAAGTTGTATCCGCAGAAGACAGTGGTACTTCTTACCCTGTAACAACAATCCGTGTTAAACCAAAAGAAACTCCATTAGCAGCAACTAAGGCTGAGAATGATAAATTCTTAGGTGAGCAAAAGGAAATTACTGAACTTTATTCTGAATTAACTTATGCAGAATTGAAGAATGTATTAGAAGGTTGGTTGAATCCATCAGCAGCGGCATCAGAAGAAGAAAAATCAGTATCAGCTGAAACTCTTTCTTCAACTGCAGCAAATGATGATGAGGAAGCACCATTTGATACAACTCCATCAAAACCAGCCGCGGCACCAGCTAAGAAATTAGATGATGTAGCAGCAGCATTTGATGACCTTTTCAATTCATAAAATAAGTTATAAAGAATATGGCAAAAATTACCAAAGAGGTAGATTTAGCGGAAGTACTTGCTGAATCCCTTAACAAACAATCAAAAGACCAGAGAGTAGCATTCTTCTTAGATGAAGATGGTGCACCAACGAATGT
>JACCDP010145390.1_pt1 | contig 75496 bp, 108 predicted proteins | sample 7445841 | NCBI WGS metagenome assembly JACCDP01 (sample SAMN15323441, study PRJNA562643) | freshwater metagenome | isolation source: river surface water | place: USA:Blue River Watershed | collected 2017-08-17 | reverse complement strand
ATCATACCGGAGATCAGAGAGGTTTGAAGTTTATTGATATGATTGCTGTTCTTGAAGATGCTGAATTAATTAGCGCCTTAGAAACTGCAGCAAAAGATGGAGTTCCTTTTGAAGAAGCAATTGCTGAAAATCCAATTAATGGTTCTATCAATGATTTCTTTAGATCTACAGTAGACTCTGCAATTGATGTTATGCGTGATGCCGGTATGATTAAGGCAGAAGGCATTGTTAGTAAGGCCGGTATTCCATATGATATCATCAACGGTGTAACGGTTCAAAAGAAAACTGAAACTACAGACGGTATTGTTGATACAGAGAGAACAGCACTTCTAAATCTTTTAGGAAGAACCGAGGAAAACAAGACAGTTCCCAGCAGTCTTATTCTTGAGCACAATCTGTCTCAAGTTATCATGAACAGTTTTGTTTCTACACAAGCTCTTAACAACTTGATGTACGGACATACTGGAAAGCTTATCAATCCTAAGAAAGTAGACATTGCAGAAATATCTAAGGAGTTTGTAAAGAGAAACAAGAGTCGTCAGACTGGTGGACCAACCGCAGATTCTATGCTTATAGATCCTTCAAAAGGTATTAATCATACTACAGAATCTGTAGATTTACTTACTCTTGAAGACGAATCTTACTTAAGTGTTTTTACAGGTACGGAGCAAAATCCTAAGTTTGGAGATAAGACTGATGCTCAAATGTTCTTGACAACAAAAACATTCAGGCACTTTATGTTCAGCTTTGGTAAGCTTGATGCTGACTTGGCAGAAATGATCGATGCTGTAGAAAGTGGCAAAGAAATTTCTGCAGATAGATACTTTGGTAATGACAAAGTAAAAGGTCACGTTCAGTTTAAGAACTCTATGATCTCTTTGAAGCTTGCTTACACCAGTGCTTCTGGTGATACACAAGGATACATAAAGACATCAGCGTTTGTTCTTTCTCCAAGACTTACTTCTATAAATGCTGAAACAGCGTATCCTGGTAGAGAAAAACTTCATGAGCTTAGATTAGCACTTGAAGAAAGACAAGGTAAAGAAGGTCTTGCTGCAGCAGCTTTTAAATCTGCATCTAAGGGGGCAACAAGTCTTAATGAGTTTACTACTTTTGCAGCAAAGAACTTTGTTCTGCAACAAGAGAACCCCAGTAACAAAAAGAAGATTACAAATCCTTCTCAAGTTGCTCAAACTGTAGAATCAGACATTCCAGATGCTGAAGCAGTATTCCATCGTGGAGACAAGAAGACAGCTGGTGAACTTAAAAAGAGACACAGCTTACTCTCAGCCGCAAGATTGAGACTTAAGTATAATGAAGCTTTATCTGAGGTTTTTCCAAAAGGTGCCTCTTCAGCAGATCTGGGAAGGTTAGCGGATAGAATTAGAGAGATCCTAATTAGCACTGGAGCAAGCCCAAAAGAAATTGAAATCTTTAGCCGTGATGAAAACGGAAATCTGAAAGCAAACCTTAACAACGTTACAGTTGAAGATCGTTTTGTTCAGATGTACCTGACCTTTATGGTAAACAACACCTTTAGAGAGAAGATTCCTGGACATGCTCTAACCCTTGTATCCAACTACGGATTTAAAGTAGTTAAGAGAGCTACTGGCAAGTTTGATGAGAAAGGTCACCCAATCGGAGAAGTTATAAGAGACTCTGAGGTCAGAAGCAATCCTTCTTTGTACTCTAATCTTAAAGATGTAACAACATCTGCAGAACTTGCTTCAGGGATCAAAGAAGGTGATTTGTACATGGACGAGCTTCGTCACAATGTACCTGTATATAACCAGAAGGGAGAGATCATCGATCGCTATACAGAGGTTATGATGCCTCCTCAATCTTATGATGCTGCAGCCTATCTTAAAAAAGGTAGAATTCCAGAAGCTGTAGCTAGACTATTTGGTGTACGTATTCCTTCTCAGGATAAGCACTCTTCAGTTTCTATTCGTGTGGTTGACTTTTTACCAGTGGAATACGGTTCTGTGATTGTTTCTCCTCATGAGCTTATAGAAATATCTGGAGCTGACTTTGATATTGACAAACTTTATGCTGCTTCTGCAAACTATTTCTACAATCAGCAGACAAAAGAGTTTGAAGCATATGGTGATGTAACAAGTGCAAAAGATAGATTTAGACATTTTGTACATTACCTGTTTAGATACGACTCTGAGTTTAAGAAAAACTATAACGAGTATCTTGATAAACCTTTAGATAGTGTTGAGGAGTTTGTTGCTGACGTTCTTACACAAGAGAATGTCAAGCAACGCTATATTTCTGATGTTCTTAAGTCTATGGGTCTTCCTTCAAACGAAGGAGAATATCAAAAACGATATGAAGCTGCAGGTCATGATCTTTATGAGGGTGCCTTGGATACCGAGATAATGCAGCTTAAAACTGCTTTGACATTTAACGATTATACGTCTGCTCCTAGAAAAGAGAAGACTGGTGATAATGTTAAAGACGCAGCACCTGCTTTCCAGGTGGCACACGTAGATCCGTTAAAGAATGAGGTTAAACTCATTACGGACGAGCTTACTGCTTTAGTAGACTTGCTGGAAGTAGATAATAAAGAAGAGCTTAAAGAAAGCGTTGCTAGCCTATTTACAGAAAAAGCATTCCAGCACAACACGTTTGCTGGAATGATATACGCCAGAAAGAACAATAAGGAGGGTGCTGTAAACATTGGTTCTGCAGTAAGATCTCTCCTTTCTTGGAACTTCTTACAAAAGCATGATGTAGAGGCCAAAAGTGCAATCTATGTAGGAGACTCAGGAGAAGCATACTATTCAGATTACGGTAACCCTTTTACAAGAGATGGTCAAAGAAAAGGATATATTATTTCTGCTCTTGTTTCAGCAATGACAGATAATGCTAAGGAAAGACTTGCTGCTATTCTTGGACTGAATATTGAAGCTCTTGGTCATGTTGCACATATGGTTGCTGTTGGTGTTTCTTTAAATGAGGCTGTACTGTTTGTTAATCAACCTGTTATTAGAAGATACTATAAAGAGCAAGACCTTGCTCGTGATGAATTTAGTAGAGAAACTAAGTCTTTGAACCCTTACGATATCTTAGTAAAAAGTATTCTTGTCTCTGGAAAACCTGCTTTTGCAAATGCTGAGGAATTAGAGCTAGTTATGGAAACAATCCGTTCATCATATGATACTAGAGATCTTAAAGAAAGACTTATTAGCAATGTAAACGGTGATTCTAATTTGGACCATGATTTACAAATTGCTAAAGCTTTCATTAATCTTCAAGATACCACAAAACAGTTCTTAAGGATATCTGCTGTATCTGGTATAGTTAAAGGTATTGGTGACTCTACAGAAGAAAACTTTGATGGTATATATGAGGACTACATGGCTATTATAAAGGAGTCAGACAGTAACAACTATTCTAATATGGAGGCAGTTTTCAATTCTGACCCATATATGAAAGAAGCTTTGTCTATTCTTAAAGACATGCGAGATAGATCTCGTGATGTTCTAGTAAGAAGAACGCCTAGATTCATAAAGCTTAAGAAAAGTATTCTGGATTCTATGGCTGTTAAGTCTTACAAAAAAGAAGAATTTAGCAAGAAGCTTACCAGAGATCTGGTTTCTTACTTTGATATTGTTGCATATCAGAACTACTTGAAGAAAGAAGGTAGACTGCAGGAATTGCAGTACACCCTATCTAACAGTCTCCTTTACTATACTGAAGGTATGCCTACAATTGTTGACTATGTAGAGAAACTTCGTGAGGACTTTAAGGATGCTGGTAAAACAAACGAGTTCCTTGACAAGTTTATTCACACCTTCTCTGCAGATTCTGTAGCTAATAAGTCTGGCTTTGACTACATAGAATCAAACACTTGGTCTAAAATTGAGCCTATTCAGTTGCAACGTTTGCAAGCAGCTTTTGTAGAGTTGTACAACCAAGATCCAATTGCAGCAACCGCTATAAGCAATTACATTCTTGTAAAAGATGGTGGACAGTTTAAGTCAGGATCTATTTCTAATGTTATTCCTTTTGTTTTGCAAGAGGAGTTCCATTTTGCAACTCAAGGAGTTAGAGCGCTTCTAAATAATGATGATGCACAACCATCTGATTTTGTTAATCTGTTTGGAAAGTCTGAGTTTGAGCTTATGGATTCTTTTGTAAGGAATTACATGAAGCATGCAACAATTTCTAATAAAAACTACGGTGCTTCTTTATATCTCAGAAAGATTCCGATGTATAAAGATCCAAAAGATGCACCCAAGTCTATTAAGATTTCTGAAGACGGAACAATTTCTGTAAATATTTTTGAAGGTCTTTCAAAAGGAGAACTTTTAAAATATGAAAAAGAAGGTCTTGAGTTTGTAGAAAGAGCAGGTCTTACTGAAGATCAAAAACAAGACAACAAAGAAGCTATGAAGAAAACTTTCAAAGAACTTATGAAAGTTGGATTCATACCTAATGCTGGTGATGCTCATGGGTTCTTTGCACCGACAGCGCTTATGTACAACAATGAGGTTTACTACCTGGAGTCTAATGCTTTTTCTGGTAAAGTAAAACCACAAATTAACTTTGAGTACTATTTACCGCTTGGTACTCAGTTTACTTATAAGAAAGGTGACAGCTATGGAACAGCTAAAACAACTCCTATTGGTTTTGTCTTTGGTTCGGTTCCTACTACAACTGAAATCTTAGAAGTTAAGAGAGAGCGTAGAGCAGAAAGACAGGGCACTGCTATTCCTGCTGAGATGAATACAACTCAAGAGCCGGTACAGAAGTCTGTAGAAAGAGCTCCTGAGGTTTCTACTCAAGGTTCTCCTAGAGATATTCTTGCTAATAACGGTATTGCGTTTACAATTGATCCTGTAAACGGATTTACATACTTTGATGAGCAGGGTAATGTTATAAGTAAGTACAAAGGAAAGAAACCGGGTGAGGTTGCTTCAGAGTTTAAAGAAGCAGCAAATATGGAAGAAGAAAATCCTACATTACCCAACTCTCCTGTAAATGCTTTAACTTTAGAATTGAAGGATGTACTAGACGATAAAGCTTCTTTTATGGAGTATGTTATTGGTCAGGGTGTTCCTCAAGATAAAGCTGAGCTTATTTGGAAAGGTGCGCAAGCTGTAAAGACTGCTCCTCAAAAGATGAGAATGAATTTTGTACAAAATAGTATAGAGAAACATAAAACTTGTGAATAATGGCTGCTAAATGCTATAATACAAACGACCCTGGTTTTCAGGATCTTATGAGAGTTTACGACAACTATTATGTTGTTTCTGCCATTATTGATTCTTATCAAGAGAAGACGGGCACTGAAGACTTTCCTTCAACCTTACAAGCAGCTACAATTGTTCGTGAGATGAAAGCCGCTCCTGCGGTTGCTTTAGAGAACCCAGTAAAAGCTATTGAGAACAATCTTATTAGTAAGGGTTATGCTCACAGACTTAATGGAAGACTCTTTATAACACAGTCTCCTAAGAACTCTAGACACTCTATCGCTTCTGTTAGAGACAAGAATCTTGCCGCTGCTCTTAACTACTTGCATGCTAATCGTATATACGAGGGTATGTATAACGTTGTTAAGTATGCCAAGTCTGTTGCTATTGATATAATTCCTGAAAAAGTAAAGAATTATATACCTCAAAGTGCTGCAACAAATAACTTAAGCGCTCTGCTAAATCATCTTAAGAACACCATTCCTGGTGTTACTGTACAGATGGTTACAGTATCAGAAGCAAAAGCTATACACGATAAAATTGCAGACTGGCAAAAAACAGATGTCAACTTTGACAATGTTAAAAGCTTCTATCACAACGGAGTAGCTTACTTAATTAAAGGTAGAGTAACCAATGAGGTTGCTGTTGAAGAGGTTCTTCACCCTTTTGTTTTTGCTTTGAGTGTAGAGAAGCCTGAACTTTTCCAAAAGTTAGTAAAAGACGGTGCTATTTACTTTCCTGCCTTGGTGCAGCAGATTAAAAACGCTTACATGGGTCTCAAGAACTTTGACGCTAGAGATATGGAGATTGAGTTTGTTTCTCAGATTTTGTCTCGTGCTGTAAATAAAAAGTTTGAGGAAGAAGGAACCAGTAAAGGCATTGTTGATTATCTCAATAATTTCTATGAGTGGTTTGTTGAGACCGTAAAGAAATATCTTTCAAGTGTTGCTGCATATGCTACAGTAGATCCTGTTACAAGAGTTGCAACGGTAAGCATTAAAGATCTAAACCAAGATCTTTCTTACAGCAAAATTGCTGAGACAATTCTTACCGAAGGTCTGAGCTTTGATGTCAACATTTCTTTGGACGATAAGGTTAGATACAATATTCAAAAAGATCTAAGACCTTATGTAGAGCAGGTATATAAAACTGGTACTGCACAACAGAAGGCTGTTATTGATAATGTCATCTTTAACAACCCGACGCAAGTAACATTAATAGAGAGCACTCATACATACTTTGATCAGGATGGTGTAGAGTATACTTCAGTTACTACTAAAATGAAAGGTAGTCTTTCTGAAGAACAAGAAGCAAGAAACTCTCTTAACTTATTGTTTGGCAATCAGATAGATGCGCTTGTTGAAAGTTTTACTTCAGGAAGAACGTTTCAAGAAGCAAAGCTTGAGGCACAAAAGATGATTGAAAAAACAAACGCAAGACGTGAATCTTTGGGTTTGCCGGCTCTTACTGCAGATCAAGGTATCTCTGATAATCTTCTAGAAAAGATATATAACGAGCTGGTTAAAGTTTTTGCTGATGAAGAAAATGGTTTCCAGGAGAATGCTATCATAATTCCTCAAGTAATAGTTTCAGACACTGAAGCTATGGTTGCGGGATCTATAGACATGCTTGTAATTAATCCTGACGGTACCGCTGAAGTTGTAGATATTAAAGCTTCTAAGAACAGCATAAACAAAAAGTTTATGACGGAGTCTGGAGTAGAAGTTGCTTCATATACTGCTAAGTATACTCAGACCGGAGGTGTATTTAAAGATCAAAAGCTTTCTACAAAAGCGCAACATGCTATTCAGGTTGGCTCTTATGCTGAGATGCTATACGCACTTGGTGTAAATGTAGTAAGAGCTCGGACTATGCACATTAATGTAATTGTTCCTGAAGGTCAAATTGGTGACAATCAAACAGTTACAGATCTAGTTTTTGAAGGATCAGTAGATCACTCGATTTCTGGCAACCGTGATCATATTGCAAAGATTGTAACAATAAGTGACAGTGTAAGAACACTGGATGAAGCAGCTCCTGTTGATGCTAGACAGTCAATGAACGAGACTGAAGCAAGAGCTCAAGCTACAGAGGAGTCAAAAAACAATCCTGATAATCCTGCTCTGATAACAGAGCTTAATACAATACTTGGAGAACTCCAGCTTAGAAAAGGTCAGCTTGAAAAGATGCTTAGTCAGAAGAAAGGCTTTTCATCACAGCAACAGAAAGCTAAGCGAGAGCAGTCTATTGTAAAGCTTACTGTATTGATGAATGCTGTTAGACAAGACATAGAAGACTATGCCTTACTTAATGGCACACAACTTAACGCAGCTGTCGGCAGACTTACTGAGTTTGCTATTCAAGACCTACAGGAGTTTGAGAAGTATGCGAGTAATCCAAACAACTATACAAAGTCAGCGTTTCCTAGCATTATACTCAGTTACTCCAAGTTCTTGGAAACCTATTCTGGAATTGAGAACCTGATTTCTAAAGTCAATGAGACAAATCAAAAACGTTTGATTGATCTCAAGTCAGCGCTGGAATCGGCAAGCCTTCTTCTTGACAAGTCTTTTACTGAGTTTGCCGCTTCGTTTGTAATTACAAACACACTAAATACTGAGTTGACAGAAGAAGACGTTAGATTGATGCTTGAAAAAACAGTTGACATAAGTAAAGCAGATGCATTACTTGAGTCTATGGCAGCATCATCGGATACTGTGCTAGCACTTATAGATAAAATTTACAAGGCTCAAAAAGCAAAGCTTCTCTTTGAAAATGACTTGTTTGTTCAAGAAGCTAACTCTAAAGGGAATGCACTATTAGCAGCTAGTAAAGCTGCAGGTATATCTGATGCAGATGCCTACCTGTTTATGTTTGGTAAAAACAAAGATGGTAAGCTGAATGGTAGATATGTACAGAAGATTGGTTATCAGTTCTGGGAAAAGCTTTATGCTCTTAGAGCTGAGACTTTAGATGAAGAAGGTAAGCCGGCGCAATACAGAAAAACAGATACACTTTCTGGAGCTGCTTTAAAAGAAGCTATTAACTACAACGTAAAGCTTTACACTGCAAAAAGAGCTTACAACATCTTTAAGAATGCTGAAAAGATTACAGAAAACGGATACGAGGACGGTGATTACTACAGATATAGTAATGAGTTTAAAACAGCAAGAGCTAGATACGCTGAGTTTAGAGGGGGTCGTTGGCGCCCTAAAGCTGGTGTAAGTGTAGATGAGTATGCCGAGTACTTAAACAAGTACTTTAGAAAGGCCCCTCCTTATATGAGACCGATTGTAAAAGATGGTAAGTTTACAGGAGAGGTTGAAGAAGTACGAGACAAGTACTTTGTAAGAGATGAGTTTATCGAAGTAAGAGAAACTGCTTCTACTGGTGAAAGCATGCTTGATCCTGCTTACGAAGAGATAATGAATCCTAAAGATTCTCTTGGTCAAGCTAGAAAAGAGTACTATGAATGGTGGATCAATGAACACGAGAAAGGTTCTATTGCGGCTCTACCCAGAGATATTGAAGGAAGCATAACTGGTAAGATACCTAGAATCCAAAAGAACTTCTTTAATAAGATTAAAGAAATGGATGAGGGTCGCGGTGCTGCAGTACTTAAAGCAGTTGGTAAGTTTGTTAATGTGTTTGGTATCAAAACTAAAGTATATCCTAAGGTTTATCAGACAGATGAAGCTGGAGACTTGGTTCGTACCCCACCTGTATTCTATACATCTGATTTAAGAAGTCAGCGTAGAATAGAAAACATCAAGCAGCAGCTTGAAGAACTTGTAGATAAAAAGAAGCAAGGATCTATTCCTATCAAAGAATACCTTGCTGAAAGAAAGCGACTCAGTAGTTTGTTGTCCGCAGAAGAAAGTAAGATTACTGCTGATGAGATAAACACTGATATGACTCAGAATATGATAGCGTTTAGAACAATGGCTTCAAACTTTGAAGCTATGAATGCTATTGAAGATACTATTCTGGCTCTTAAAAAGATTGTAGATAAAAGAGAGTACACACCTGAAGGTGGTGAGCTCTCACAAAAGATTACAGCTAAAGGTCGTGAAGTGCTTTCTATATCTGGTGATAAGAAAACAAGCAACGTTCAGGACAGACTTAATAACTGGCTTGATATGACCTTCTACAATGAAGGTGCTTTTGAAAAGTCTGTTGCAGAGCAACTTGTATCAACAGTTCTTAAGTATACTTCGTTAAGCTATGTAGGATTTAACCCATTCTCTGCGCTTAATAACATTATATATGGTAAGATCTCTAATGGTATAGAAACTGCTGGTGCTCAATTCTATGATAGAAGAGCAATCATGCGTTCTACTAAAGAAATGAATATTGCTCTTGCTGGATTTGTACAAGGTCTTGGAAACAAGGCTGCTTCAATGACAGGACCTGACAAGTATAAAAACTATAAACCTCAGACAAAGTACGAAGCTATAGTAGCTCACTTCAAGATGATACGAAAGTATCAATCTGGAGAAGGTAGAGAGGGAATCTCTGACGTTTTGAGCTTTGGTTACTGGATGCAGGAGGGTGGTGAATATATGATCCAGAGTAAGACTGGTGTTGCAATGCTTATGTCTAAGCAGCTCACGAATAATAATACTGGTGAGACCGCTTCTATATATGATGCTTTAGATTACGATCCAGCTACAGGTGTTGTGTCTGTTAAAGACGGCTTTGAGTTTGATGATAATCAAAGAGCTGAGCTCAGTAGAAACATCTGGGGAATGAATGAATACATTCACGGTAACTATGCTGATGAAGACAAGATGGTTATACAGAAGTATGCGCTAGGTCTTTTGGCAGCACAGTTTCACAAGTGGGTGTGGCCATCTTTTAAAGCTAGATTTAAGAAAGGAAGCTTTGATGAGCGCTTTGGTGTATATACTGAAGGTAGATACCGCACAATGGTAAATATGCTTCACTATGTATGGGGAGCTCACGGCAACATTAAAGAAAGATACAAGACTGCTAAAGGTGCTCTTACACTAACAGAAATTGCAAACGTTCAGAAAACATTAGCAGAAATCGGGTTCTTCCTTTCTACTCTTGCTGTATTTGCAATCTTCAGAGGTCTTAAAGACGGTGTCGATGACGATGATAAAGAACTCAAGCGTCTGCTGGGTCTGATGCAATATCAAGCTGATAGAACTCAGTCTGAAATTACAACTTTTATAGACCCAACAGAGTACGCTCGTCTTCTTAAGAATCCTATTGCTTCAAGCAGATCTCTTGGAGAGTTTGCTGAAGCTATTAACTACACGGCTGACTTCTTCTTAACTCCAGACAGGGAAGATAAATACTATCAACGTACTGAAAGAAAAGGAGACGCTAAGTACATTAAGCAGTGGGAAGATGCCTTACCGTTAGTTAGATCAATAAATAAGTGGAAAAGCTTTGATACTATCGAAAGATGGTATGTTAAAGACTAATCTACAAAGTTGATCAGAGGCTTTGTCCATCTAATATTAAAGAAGACAAAACCAAGCACCAGTTCGTTGCAAGGAAAGCAGCGTCCTGGTGCTTTTTCAAATTCTCTTGTTGTTTTTCTGTAGCTGATACCTACAGAGAAGGTGTCCTTTGACAGGATGTCGAATTCTATAATGTTCATATTGTTGGGTTTATTTGTGCAATTAATGTGCAATTTATAGGTTTATATTTAGATTAACAACTTTGCTCACGTCGATTCGTTTCGTATTTTATATATGAAACCAACTCCAACATTATGAACAATTATAATCTTCTAAAACATGAAGAAGTTTTGGTGGAGTTTAATCACTTCGATTATTTCCATATCAGCATTTGCGCAAAACGGTGCTAATGAGATACTTGTAGCACCTGCAAGTAATGATCCGTACATTCTTGTAGACACTTTGTTTACTCTGGATAACTATCCAGCTACGTACACTGATGTGTATGTTCACTTTGCAAACCCTACTGCTAATCCAGTAAAGGCTGTACAGTTCCGTTTGTTCTATGACAACTCGGCATTCTCTAGTGCTGTTATGTTCTGGGGACCCACGGCACAAACAGTAACAGATAAGTATGGTTCTTACTTCTCTAATGCTGACTACATAAATGTTGTAGCTGCTTACACAGGATCTACACCGAACTTCAACTGGGCAGACGGAGCTATGTTTAAGCTTCGTCTTTTTCATTCTGGTACATACAATGGTGTAGCTACTCCGCTTACTATATCTGGTTCATCAAACTATAACAGCCTTGCTACTATAGGTAATGGTACCGACGTTCCTCTTGAGCTCTACAGTTACAATGGTGCTTTCCAAATGACACCTTTGACTTTTCCGGTTAAGGTTAGAAACTCAGACGGATCACCTGCACAAGGAGTATGGTTTACCGCTAGCAAAAGACTTAAGTCTACACCACAATCTACCTGGCAACCAATTGGTACGGATTCTACAGATATCACAGGCTTAGTAGAGTTTACTCATTCGCTTGATACAAACTTCTGGCATATGAATATTGCAGCTCAGACCGACTCTATGGGAGATGGTGGAGCTCTTACTATTGTAGATGCTTACAAGCTTGCTAACCACGTATCTATGCAAGATACTCTTGCTGGTATTGAATACTACGAAGGTGATATCAACGAGAATCAAACTGTAACTGTATCAGATGCTTATGCTGTATTTAACAGACTTGCTCTAGGTCAGACCGATTGGGATCAACTCTTTACTGGAGTAAACAACGTTTCAGTTCTTTGGCCTTCTGAGTGGGCAACCGCTAACTCTGCAGTAGCTGCACCAGACTGGACTGCTGTACCAAGAGTATATATGATTGATACTATTGTAAATAGCATGGATACACTTGAGCCCTACATCTATGTAGTAGGTGATGCTACCAGCTCAGGTTACAATAACCCTGCTACTATTCTTGCTAAGATGGCAAACCCTGGAGCAGGTACAGATTACATTCTTGATCCAGCTGTATACTACTCTAATAAGCCAGACTCAATTGAGTTTAGAATTCCTAAGCTTATCGTGACAACTGATAACTACATGGATGTTCCAGTAACTGTGTACACGTTTGGTAATAAGGTTGGAGCCATGCAGATGGGTATCCAGTATGATACTGCGGTGTTTGAGTTTGTGTCTCTGAATATGGGAGATGCTGCTTCAAAGTGGACATCGTTTATGACGTTTAAGGAAAATGGTGTATTCTGGGCCGGTCACGAAGATAAGATGAATCCTAGTCTGCTTGATGGACCTACTCAAGTATTTACTTTCCGTTTTAGAGTCAAGTCTATTCTTGGATGGAGAACTTCACCACTTGCAATTTTTAACAAAGCTGCGGGTGATGAGAATGCTTATGATATGTCTCTACGTCCTTCACCGAATGACGGCTCTGTAGTAAACGGTAAAGCTGAGATGGATGAGCATACTCTTGCTCTTCTTACTGGATTTGTGGTATACCCCAACCCTGTAACAGAACTCACCAGTCATTGGCTGATTGCTGACTTCTACTTGGAAGACTTTACAAACTTTAACGCTCTGATCTTTAACTCTCAAGGTCAGATTGTTAAGTCAGTTACAAACAATCTTACGGAAAGAGGTTTCCAGACCCAAGGTATTTGGTTTGGAGACCTTCCGAAAGGAATGTATGTAGTTAAGCTGACAACTAACGATAGAGAGAAATTTTACAAAATCATTAAATATTAAAACCATGAGTGAAGAAACTCAAGAAACCGGTCTAAATGGACTCAAGAAAACTATTCTGGGTGTTGCAGGAACTGCAGTAACTGGATTTGGAATTTGGGCTACTACTAATATCAACAAGATCTTTGGTGTAGAAGAGGAGGCAGCAACTAAAACTGAGCAAGTTGCAGAACAAGCTCAAGCCGGAGCTGCTCAACCTGCGCCAATTGTTTTGAATATTGAGAATAATAATACTCAACAGCAGAATAACTCCGGTGGAGGTAAGACAATTATCAAGGAAACGATTAGAGAAGTACCTGCTGCACAAACTGCACCAGCTCCTGTAGAAGAGAAGAAAGAAACTACTGCAGAGCGCATCGCTAGACTTAAAAAAGAAAAAGCTGATAGAGATGGAGCATCAAACTAAAAAAGAAGAATACATTGCAATGGTTGCAAGTGTTCTTGGAATTGTAATGATCATAGCTGGCCTTCTTACTGTAGGAGGTCTAGCTACATCTTGCTCTTCATCTATTTCTACTACACAATACCAGGCTGAATTTGAAAAAGCTCAACCTTTGAGCACCTTTCCTGCGTATGTTGGAGAGAAGAAAGTAATTCAGATAGCTACTCTTAACGTTAATAAAGAGCTTTGGGATATGTTCCCTGAGCTTAGAGACAAGAGAGTAGGTATGGGTGTGTCCAACCGTATCATTGAAAACTTTGAGGTTACTCAGAGATTTCTATATGCGGAAGAGAAGGAAGCTATTGTAAATCAAATGCTCGATGTATGGGAGAAGGATCTTAATGATATGGGTGATGGTAGAACCAAACTTAATGTTGGTTCAGTAGTACTTCCTAAGTACATTGTTTATGCGGAGATTTATGAATTCTCTACCACATACGGTGAAACGTATGATAAAGGAAAACTGCAGAAGACAAATACTACTATCATCGGTATTCAAATTAAGATGGTTAATGTAGATAACTCTCAATATATTGTTGCATCTGGTCAAGGAACTTCTACTCAGGTTGGTGAAGGCTTCTTTAAGAATCCTACTATGGGCTTTGATCAGTCAACAGTGGGTGTAGCTACACAACGTGCGTTAGAGGTTGCCACGGTAAACCTTATGAAACGCATGGACCAGTATGAATGGTAAAAAGCTATTAACGAGTGTACTTGTACTTGGATCTATAGTAGTAAATGCGCAATCATTTATATACAACTATACTGATCCTTGTACAGGCATTCTTAATAGTGTTACTTTGTCTCAGACCAGTGGTTCTGTAGTAATGTTTTATGCTGGACAGTATCAAACGTTTACTGCAGCACAACTACAAACAGGAGCTTATGAGGCATGGATTGCTCAAATTAATGCACAATTTCCACCAGGTAGTAATCCTTGTGCAGGCAATGGTTCGTCTAATGCGAACAACAGCAACGCTAATATTGGAACTAATACTGCTAGTAACGTTAGCGGTATTGTTTCTATTAGTACAAGCATTGCTGGGAGCTTAGGAGGTGGTAGCGTAAGTACAGGTTCAATTTCAACAGGTAGCACAAATGGATCATCGTCATCTTCTGGTAGCAGTTCTAACGATAACAATAACAATAGCAGCGGGTCTTCTGGGTCTTCAGGTGGATCATCCACTGGTTCCTCAGGTAGCTCTGGCTCTGGTTCTGGTGGAACTAGCGGTGGTTCTAGTTCTAGCGGTGGTAACACCGGAGGATCAGGAGGTAGCTCAGGCGGTTCGTCGGGCTCATCAGGTGGAGGTAACTCAGGTAGACCAGATGGTGGTGGAGGCTCAGGAGGAGCAACAGGTAATCCAAGCTCTGGACAATCTGGAACTGACGGAGGCGGAACTGGCAATACGTCTACAGGCGATGCAGGAACTAGTTCAACTGGGGGAACTTCAGATAATACAACAACAGCATCTGGAGGAGAATCAGAAAATTCAGGAGACTCCGGAGGTGGTGGAGGTGGTGGCAAACCAAAAAACAGGCAAGAAAAGATAGGCAGAGGTTCTCTTATTGGTTCTGGAGACATGGTCATTATCAGAAACGGTAATGATATCAGTAAGCGTAATGATAATTTTCGCTTTAATATGTCTCTTACTCACGTTAATACTAAGCAAAACTTTATTAAGGGTGCTAACTTCAACTTTACTACTGGTGAAAACGTAGGCAACCTGACTTTTTATGGTTCTTATAAAAAGAAAGAGTTTATGGCTGTTGGCTCTAACTCTTTCATGACAAACTTTAAATCTGATTGGTTTAACACTGTTACATTGTTGAGTGCACAAAAACTTTGGAAGTTTACGTTTATGGGTGGCAGCAACTTTACATTAGGACAAATAGGACAATCTAGTTTTCAGAACTGGTCTATGGTGGGTGGTGCGTTTACTAACTTTAAAGGAGGTAAGTCACTGTCTGCTAACGTGATGGCTCTGGGTGTGTACTCTCCGTATATATTCTACTATGAAGGACAGTGGTACAAGTCTGGATTTCTTATTGTACCTCTAGCAAACGTTGACTTCAAGCTAACTGATAAGTTTAAGTGGAGCATTTCATTTTCAGGGGCATATCAATACAATGCTGACATTCTTAACTTTCAATTATCAACCGGTACAAAGATGTTGCTATGAGAAAGTTTATTTTAAGTCTGATTTTTATACTGTCAGTATCAATCCAGACGTATTCTCAAACTATTACTCTAATACCGATAGGGACTCAGGATGTTAGTAATATACCTGTTAGTGTAGATCACTTTGTTACTATAGGTAACGGCACTACAGCAGTAAAAGTATTTAGAACCCACTACGGAAACGGTAATACCTCTATGTACGGAAATTTTGCCAACAATGCTGCTGACATGGATAAGATGACAAGTACAGCGTATGCTGCAACAACGTTATACTGGTCAGGTAATGTATCGGCATTATACTCTTTGAATTTTGCTAGCTGTGGAACTCTCATTACAGGAGGAGCATCAGTACCTCCAGGATGTGATTACTACTCAGTTGAAGTAACATTTACGTTTGTACCTAAAGAAACCGGTACATATAGTTTTAGAATTACTTCTGATGACGGTTCTGATTTATTTATAAACGGAGTCAACGTTCTTAACTACTATGGTGGGCACGGTATGAATCCGTTATATTATGCAAACTACAGTGTAATAGCAGGTCAGCAGTATACAATTAGAGCCAGAATGCAAGAGTATGGAGGGGGTGATGGTCTTATTGTACAATGGAAAAGACCTTCTCAATCTACATGGAACGTACAAACTGATGAAATTGGCGTTGCTTCTGGTTCTTGGGTGAGTCAAGGTGCTAAGAATACAAACGCTTCTGGTCAAGCTATCTGGACTAACTCTTCTAACTGGCCCTACAGAGTTACTGTAAACGTATCTAACAAGTTTCATAACATCACAGATTTTTCTCTTATCTATATGATGTTTATGAAAGGTAATCTGGGGCCCTTACAAGATTGGGACTTTTATACTTGTGACTGTAACAACTCTTCCACATTTGATTGGGATGATATAAACTTCTGTTACACTCTTCTTACTATGGGATCTCTTCACAACAAATATGTATTTACGGATGCTGAGAAGACTGCAATAGAGGGCAATCCTAACGTAAATTATTATAACACGTACTTTCCTACACAGGTAAGGACAATTGAAAATCAAAACCGGTTTTATATAGTGGGCACCGGTATACACAATGCCACTCAACCATCTAATGCAGATAAATTACAATGACTTCTACTATATGCTATTTTGTTGCTAGCGTTATATCACTAGCTAATTTTCAAGGTGTTGATAACCAAAAGCTAATCTTTGGTGTAAAACAAATTGTTGAAACTGTCGTCGCAGATTCGTATATTCTATGTGAGGGGGGTTCTCCAATCACTGTAGAAATTCTCTCAATCGAAGCGCCGACCAACGGTATTGCTATCGGTCCATTTGAGTTCAAGTCAAAGAAGACTGTAGTAAAGGTTAAAATCACCAAAGACGGTAAGGAATATACCGGAACTGGTGTTGCTAAGACAAATGTCAAAAGCACCTTGATGCAGTTACAAGATGAAAATCTTGAGTTTCAACAGACAGAATTCAGTGTTGCCGTTAAAAAGGCTGTTGTAGACGCTTTAAAACCAACAAAGTAAAGTGTCATATAACAATCTTAACTATGAAAAATTTCTGGAGCATCTTTAAAGATGACAACGACTGGAACGAAAAAACTATTGTTGGTTTTTTGTCTTTTGCTGTAATGAGCATCACAGCTATTGCTGATGTTGTAACAGGTATCCTGGGTCAACCACTTGTAATTAGCGATACGATCTTTAATTCTTTTGTAATTATCGTACTGGGCTCGTTTGGTATTGCTGAAGCTGGTAAAATCTTCGGTAAGAAGGATAAAACAGAGGAAGAAGAAGGTTAATCTTTAAAGAATAAACAATGGCTGTATATAAAAAAGGCGACAAAGGAGAAGTAGTTCGCCAAATACAAATCAAACTGGGAGTAGATCCTGTTGGAAACTTTGGTCCTAAGACTGAAGAGGCTGTAAAAGCTTGGCAAGCAAAGAACGGTTTGACTGCTGATGGTATTGTTGGACCTGCTACTCTTGCTAAATTAGGTATCAAGGAAACAGCGGCCCCTGCTGCTGTAGCTCCTGCTAAACCTTCTGCTGCTGCTAAATATTCTAAAGATAAGATTGAAGCTGCAGTTAAAGCTAAAGGTTACAAGTGGTTTGATGATAAAGAACTTCACTTAAACATCGTAGGCGTAAGAAATTCTGACACTGGTAAGAAAGTTACCAATGCTTTTGATGATCGTATTACCGTTTCTTGGAAAGAGGGTGGACAGTGGCTGTACAAGGAGTGGATGAATACTACTGATCCTGGAACTAAAGGTGTAAAAGAATACCACAATGCTGCTGGTGTTGCTCGTCTTGTTCCTGGTCAATACATTGAATCACATGCTCTTGGTCTTCACCAAGGTAAGTATGAAGCTCTTAAGCAAGCTCGTAACGTTACTGTTTACAGAGATGCAAATAGAGATATGACTTACGATGAGTCTAAAACTCAAAGCGGAATCTTTGGTATTAATATTCACAAAGCGGGTGCTGATTCTACTTATGTAGAAAACTGGTCTGAAGGATGTCAAGTATTCAAGAGAGCCGCAGACTTTGAAGAGTTTATGACTATTGCAAGAAAGTCTAGCAAGGCTGGTTTCAAGTACTTTACTTACACTCTTATAGAGTCTAATGACATTGCTTAATAAGCGAACAAAAGTTAAGATTAGAAGGGTGCTGCATAAATTCTATGCAGCCTTTCTAATCACATTGTCTAATCACTAATAAAATCATCATGGCTGGTAAATCACCAAAAGTGCAGGTGTCTACTTTTCAAAAGAGACCCAAAGTATCTCGTCCTGGAGTGCACGCTAAAACCAAAGTATCAGGAAGCAAAAATGCTACTAACTATAAAAAGTCCTACAGAGGACAAGGAAGGTAATGGCAAAGTCTATAAAAAAGCGTATTGCAGATAAAATAAAAACTAAGATTACAAATAAGGTTCATAAGACTCTTAGTAGTAACTTAGACGTAATAAAAAGACTGTCAGACAATAACTCTTCCAATGCAGAAAAATCATAACGATGACGTCTTTCTCTCAAAGAGAAGACCAAAAAATCCTATTAAGTTTAACATTAGTCTAAATGAAGAACAGAAAGCAGCTAAAGAGATTATGCTCACAAATCCTATCACTGTTTTACGTGGTATGGCAGGAAGTGGTAAAACTTTGGTTGCTGTTCAGACTGCGTTGGACCTTCTATTCACTAAACAGGTCGAAAAAATTATCATTACGAGACCAACAGTGGCTAAAGAAGATATCGGATTCCTCCCAGGTGACATCAAAGAAAAGATGGACCCCTGGCTTGCACCAATCTACCACAACCTCTACCTCCTCTACTCAAAAGAAAAGATTGACAAAGAAGTAGAAGAAGGTAACATTGAAATCTTACCGTTTGCTTTTATGCGTGGCAGAACGTTTGTAAATGCTTTTGTTATTGTAGACGAAGCACAGAACGTTACTCACTCTCAAATGGAGATGGTTCTGGGAAGACTTGGTGTAAATAGTAAGATTGCTATCTGTGGAGACTTAAGTCAGATTGATCTTAAGGATAAAAGACAGACAGGATTCTCTTTTCTGACAAGAGTAGAAGAACAGGTGCAGGGTGTCAGGATTTGTGTTCTGAAACAAAATCACAGACACCCTATTGTTGAGCCTGTTCTAAAAGTCTATGAAACTTTCAGAGACTAATAATATAAACTATGAATGATTGGAGAATTGTAATCAAATTTTACTGGCCGCATGATAGATTCATGTTTGGCTGGCAGCTGTATCGTGCTACAGAAGAAGATCCTTATGATACTTTTGAGCTGGGTCTCGGTTTCATAAGTATCGACTTTGATATAGAATCGAGCAACTTTTAGAAAGGACTCTTACCAAACGCATGCAAATTATCATCTGCTTTGATGATAGTTGGCTTATTTGTTTTTTGGTCCTTGTACATTAGAGTTCGTACTCCGTTTTGATCTATTACGATTCTTACGTTTGTACGGCCTTTTGTGTGGATCTTTGCCATATACTTTGTGGTTTTCGATAAAAGGTTGTTGCTGCTCTTTCCATTCTTCAAAGGTTTGCTCCTTGCTTAAAGCATAGAATCTTAAACCAATCAGAGCTAGTAAGATTACAGCAAAGATTAATACTGCTATTTCTACAGTCATAAAGAAACTTGTTTTACGATAATATTATTGTTTTGTAGAAGCTTTATGCCATCCTCACTTCTATAGAGAATGTCGTAGTATACTGTAGTTATTCCTGCTTGTATGATTAGCTTAGCGCATTCTATACAAGGAGAATGGGTACAGTATATATCAGCACCTAAAGAACTATTTACTGAAGAAGCGCATTTTGCAATTGCGTTACTTTCAGCATGCAGTACTTCAGGTTTTGTTATGTTGTTCTCATCTTCACAAGTGTTGTCCCATCCTTTTGGTGTACCGTTATATCCAAAAGACACAACGTTACCGTCTTTGACAATTAAAGCTCCAACCTGAGCTCTTTTACAGTAAGAGTTTTTTGCAAACTCATGAGCTACTGCCATGTATGTTTTATCACTTACCATATCTATCGTCAAATTCTGGTTTCTCTCTAAGAATGTATTCTAAGAACATTGCGTTACACATTACATGAGACATGTGATGTAAACCACTTTCTTTATCGTGATCTTCACCATTTAAGAAAGCAAATAGGTGACGCATTAAAGACTCAGATACTTGAGTAACAGGCATTCCTTTTTTCCAGTTATGCCGATCATACTTCTTAGCACCCATCTCTAGTACTTTAACCATACCCTCCAGGGACTTAAAGTCAACTAGAGACCACTCTAGTTTTCCTTGATTGTAGCGCAATGCTTGCTCTTTTTCTTCAGACATTTCTTGTAACAATTATTTTGTAACCAGTATCAATTTGTACAAATTGATCTACAACGACACCTTTAAACAAGGTCTTACTGATAAGTTCTCCACCATGACCTCTTGCGATATATGGTCCTCCAGAAGGATCTACCATAGTAATCGTATTTGTCATAGGATTTACAAGAGGACTATATTTTTTTCCAATTTCAGTATAACCTTGTCTCTCAGTATCATATCTGTGAACTTCTTTTATGAAGTTTTGGATATTTATAGGTGTTGTATTTTCTGCCAAATCATTACAATAGGCATCATAAGCTTTAGTGTAATCATTAGGAAAACCTACCCTGCAGTACATAAAGGGTCCTTCCCAGAGAATATTACCATCTTCATCATACTGAAATGTGTAAACATCTCCATACCTGTTTTTATATGTTACGGTTTTATCCATTTTAGTGTTTCTTTAAATGGTGAGCCTTCAATATTAGCTACTAGATCATACATCTGTTGAGCAATATCTCTGATTTCTACCTGAGCATGTTCACTACTTCTAAGCTTTAGAAAGTTAGCAAATGAACGCATGTTGAACTGTACATCTGCTGCTATCTGACTGTTGTATGTCTTAAAAAATCTTGCTGACTCTTTAGCTCTCTTACGACCTAGCACAGGAGTAAGCTCCTCCAAACACTGGTGGTATAGTCTATTAGAGTATTCTGTAAAGTCTTTGAGTTTTGTAAACCAGTCATCTTGGTGCTCTGGATACTCATCATCTTGTTCTTTGATACCAATCCAGTCTTCAGGAAGATAGAACTTATCTTCTTTGAGCTCTTTATATCTAGCAGACTCTGCGTTAATGCTCGCGATCCGATGCTTAAGCAGATGGATATGACTGGCAATATCACAGTTAACTAGAAAGTGAACGTTAGCTTTTTCAAAAGGAGTCTCATGACCATTGGTCCAAAGCATTTCTAAAAGTGCAGGAACTCTATCTAACTTATCTTGAGTTAGATCTCTGCTTGTACTTGTCCAAGCTGATTGTGCAATTACTAAATCTGAGCCGTAGTAACCTAAAAGTTCTACCTTATTCTTGTTTTCCAGAGTCATTGTATAAAGTGTATATGCTATTTCGGGTTTTGAATTTAATGTAGTTTTCTCCTTCCTCCAAAATTTCTGCAACTTGAGTTGTACACCAAGTAAAGCTTAGTCTGTTTGGATCTAGTATAAAAGATCTACCAATAGCAGGTTTATCATGAAGTTCTTTAAAAGAATTATCTTCACTCCATTCAATCCATCCTGCCGCTTGACCTTTTTTAGTTAGACCATCTTCTCGTATTAGTTTATACTTAGGAGTATTATACTTAGGAGTATCTTCTAACTCCAAGTAGTATTCAGGGCGATCTATCTTACTCATAATAACAAAGTTAAATAAAAAGGGGGAATGTCTCCCCCTTCTTATTACAAACTAAACATGCCACCTTGGTGAACTACAGTATCTGTAGCTTGAGGTCTCATGTAAGACGCATACTCTTGAGTAAAGAATGTATGAATATCTTTAAGACGATCAATCCATAGACTGGGATGTGTTCCTTTTACAGCATGTGTTACATGATTATAGAGTGTCCAGAGACTATCTTCTGATGTGCCATAATCATATGAAGGTTTTACCATCTGCTCTTTAACTTCTGAAAGTTGAGTAGAGGTAATGATGTTCTCACTGATAAAGAGCTGACCTAGAAGTTCCGCTTGTCTCTTTTTAGAGACAGTGATTTCCTTCATAGAGTTCTTATCGTTTACCAATTGTTTATGGTGTTTGCTAAGCTGTGATAACTGGTCTTTGATAACCTGACTATATTCAACATCTGCAGAACCTGTGTGTTTTCTACCGTAGCTCTTTAAGTCTCCGGAAATCATACCGTTCATGCAAACTGATACATAAGATCCTACAGCACAACGAAAACGTTTAGTTTTGTTGTAACTGTTTACCCAAGCAAACATCATCGACATCTCATCATCAAGGTTAGACTTGATGTGATAAATACCAGTAGCAACTTGGGCGTCCAAGCTGCTTCTATAAAGTTCTCTTTCGATTTCAAAACCATTATTAGTTATGGTTTTTACTACGTTTCTTATTACATCGGTATGCGGAATAACGCTATACCGACCACCATGTGTAGGCAATGGTGCCTGCATAAGGTAGTTTTTAGTTACATCTGATGTTGTTTTCATAAAAATAAGTTTAGTTGTATGTGAGTTTTCTGTATGTTATCTATCTCACTTTCAATAGCTTTTAGGTAGTAAGCTATATTAACATCATACTCTGAGAACGGCTTCTCATCAATCTTATTATAGACTTTCTGTAAATAAGGTCCAGCTTCAGACTTAGTCTCTCTTCCATCTACACTGTTGTACTTAATGATCTTGCAACCTTTATTAGATACATAATATCTAACTACGTGTTGAAGCTTGGTTTGTACAAAAGCACCGTCAACAATACAAGACTCTGCAAAGTACCAATCACCTTTTGAACGAGTTATCATGCAATAATCTAGAATATTACGATTATGTATGAGATATTGTTCAGGAGGTACGCCTTTTACAAAATATTCAAACAAAGCTTTTGGGACCACTAGGTTAGACTTGTTTTTATGAAGTGCTAAACCAGTAAACTCAAAGCGTCCTTTGCATTTTGTAGCGGCATAAAGAAACTTACCAGCACTAATCTTAAAAAGATAGTATGGTATGCTCTCTTTCATGGAGAACCAAACATCTTTAGGTACTTCCTTATATTCTGTAACGGCAATATAATTATTTACGTCTGCTAAGATTAGCTTTTGATATTGCTCGTGTTCCAGTTGAAGGTTAGTTATATCCTCCCACTGTTTACATACATCATAATAAGTTGGAACCTTGTCTCTAGGTATTATTGTTTCAAGACCGTCTGTATTCTGCATTAAAGGTTTTGCTTCAGGTATTGCCTCTATGATCATTTCATATAAAAGCATTAGGCTGAGCTGACCGTTAATGGTAATTCTCATTGTAAACTCTGGATCATACAGAAAACTGTTCTCATCATTACTCAAACCATAAGTAGAGTTAAGAATAATCTTATAAACATAGTTCTTAGGATCTTTCTTGGGTATCTTCTTTCTTTCTTCAAAGAACCATTCATAAAGCTCACAAAATGCTTGAGCATCTAAGTGACCTGGAGACCACTTGTTACGAATAGCTAGATTAGGATAGAAAGATGTAACATCAGAAGACATTATTACATTGTCTTTGTCAGCTTTATACACTCCACTAGCGGCAGCACCGTGGACACCACCCAAACCAAAGTCTGTTTTGACACCACGATCATGCATTGATAGCTTTAAGCTACCTTTAGTCTCTGATGGTTTAATTATGATTTTCTTAAATTCTTCTAGAATCCTGTTTAACTGTGGAGTATTAAACTTGATATAAGGTAATATGATATCCTTTACTACTATTTCACTGCGTCGCGTTCTTAGTTGTTTTAGATCTCGTTTATCTATATCCAGACGATTAGTCAAGAAATAAGCAAAGAGTTCCTTACTAATTCTAGGCTCACTGGCACTGTACAAGTTTATACCATACTCTTTTGTTAGAGCGATTCTTAAATTGATTTGTTCTCTGCTAAGATCAAGTATTCTTTTAGTAGATCTTACGTCGTTTATACAGTAGGATAAAATGATGTCCAGCTGTTCCTCCGTTTCTATTGGTGTTGTGTGATGTATGGGCATCTCTTGGACGTTTTCCCAATCCATACTACACTGTATCCACTTTAGAGAAGAAGACTTTGCTGGATTATCCCAGTGATTTAATTTGTAAAGATCTACTTGAGGAATGCTTAGTTCCCAAGTTGCATAGGGTAGTCTTGGTCCAAACTGAGTTTTTTCAGCAGTGATAAGTTTGTTTTGTACAAACTCATAAATGAGTTTAGCTGGCTCATCACACTGTATCAGTTGAGACTTGTTGTTAAGTACATACTGGCTAACCTGGGCATCAAAAGCTAAACCGTTAAAAGAGAAATGAAAAGCTTTGTCTAGAGAGTTCTGTTCAAGGAACTCTATAAACTCCGTAATATCATTCTTTTGTTTAGAGCATATGAATATCCTGCGATCAGTATTATTAGTCGCTTCAAAGACACCAATAAAACAATCAACCAGGGTCTCATAGTCCATGACCCAGTGTTGCACCATTACATAGTAATTATAGGCTTAGCAACTTCTTGTTTTGGTAGAAAGCCTTTCCAATCAAATGTAGATGCATTAACACCAAAGTAGTTAATGAACTCTTGAATGCTTGACTCTTCAGATACATAGAATTCAGAAAACGTTTCTACTAGTCTTCTTTCTTCTTTGTAGTCTTTACCGTTGTCTCTAGCACCTAGTTTCATTCTCATGACATCTCCGTTGTCATCAAGTCTTGGAAGCATGTGATATGCTTGCTTGATTACATTAAGTACTGGAACAAGTGTACCAGTCTCAGGATCAAACAACACTTCTACGTAAGGACAAGTGTTTGTTACTGGGATCATTCTGAATGATTTGGCGTTTCCAAAGTTGGAATGCACCAACATCATTGTTTTTTCGTTGTTCATTATAAGCGTTTTATTGTGGTTTTTAAAGTTTCTTTAAGAAGATCTGGAGGAGCGCAAAGCTCCCCCACATCTTTTATGATATCAATATCAACATTAAGCAATTTTGAGTAATCTTCAAAGAAGTCTTCAGGAAAAAGATAACTTTCTACATACTCTAGAGTTCTTCTGTCACCGTCAAAGAAGGTTAAGATGAGCTCTTTTACTTCATCGGACATACTTGAATACTTGCCTGATAGAAAGTACTGGTAGTCGCTTCCTATAGCTAGTAAATCAAAGACATATATGTGCTCATTATTCTCACCGACACGAATGTCTATAAGAAAATCATGCTGCAAAAGTATGTTCTTTTTAAAGTCAGGGTAGTCTTGATGGTCTGTACAGGTGTATACGGTTATAAGCTTTTGATCTGAAGGCTCTATAAGTTTATCCCAGGCTATATAAGTACCTGATGGTACTGTAGATATTCCTCTTTCTAATCCTAGTATAGGATAAAGGAAGACCTTGCTTTTCTGGAAATATTCTTTATAGAGCTTTCTCATTAGATTACAACTATCCCAGAATCAAACTCTTGAGGTGCTTGGTACTTGTTGTTGCTGTAATGATAGTTAGCTATTGATAAAGCTTTCTCCATTCTTCCATACCATTCATCTAGAGTAGACTCGGATACTTCAAATATACAGGTGTTCTTAAGTTTATCATATACGACAAACTTAAAATAAACCTTTACACCTTGATTTAGCTTCTCTTCAGAAATAAGCTTGTTGTCTGCGATATACTGTACTGCTAGCAAAGTATAGATTGTTGCTTGTAGCCAGTATTGATAAAACTCTATGCTTTCTAAGAAGTTGGCATGAGTCTTACCCGTTGTCTTCAAGTCAATGATGTGTACTTCTCTTTTTTCAGGGTCTACAATCAGTCTATCAATAATACCCTTAATACCAAACTGATAGTTTTTTAAATCGTAGCTAAGCAACATCTCATTTGCGGTAATCAAACCTGATTCTTGAGCATGTACATCACTAAACAGATTTCTGAATCTTTCTTGTTTAACGATTTCTTCTTTTGCTTCAACAAGACGATCGTAAACTTCAGAATCTATTACTGTTTTACCTTGTGAGGAGATAAGATAGTTCCAGTAAGTAATAGACTCATCTGTAATAATCTTTTCAAGTCTTTGCTGATCTGTTTTTAGACTCTGGTGAAGGTTTGCCATTTGCAAAAATGCAAGAATCTCATCTTTATAATCATTAAGATCAGCGGACTCGCCACGTGTCTTGTAAAGATTATCTATAATGTTTTTAGTGTTTGCTGTAGGAATGCTTGAAGGCATAACTACAAACTGATTATCAAACTCTTCGGGCTGCAAGAGTAGACAATGTAGAACGCGACCCTCAATAAGATGAGCGTCTGTTTTTTCTTCTTTTTCGTTTAGGATGTAGTAGCTGTAAAACAGCTTGGGATCATAGAGAAGTTTATTTAAGCTGCTGTAGCTAAAGTAGAACTTCTTGTCGTAGAAAGCTTTTTCTTGTTCTGTCATGGTGTTTTGATTAAAGGGGGATTACTCCCCCTTGTGTTCTTTAACGTCATTGCTGAAATCAAAGGCTTGAAATAATTGTTCCTGATTAATAATCTTATTCATCCAGCTACTATTAATAAAGCTCTTAAAATCCTTTAGCATTATCTCTTTTACAATTTCTAGAATATCACTGGTATTATGACCAGATTCTTTTAGTAAAGCTACAAATGTTGAAGGACCTTCTATACTCTTAGCAAGACTTGCACCTTTAAAATCATGATACTTTGTAGTAGATTTTAAAAGCTCTTCTGCAGTTGAGTTAAACCTTGTTAAAAAGCTTTTTGCTGCTGAAGATGAAAACCAATCTCTATTTGAAGAAAACTGACTTATATTTTCATACATTATCAGGCATAAATAACCGAATGATTTATCAAAGTCTACATTAAGCATTATAGAAATAGCAAGTTCTTTGTTGCCTTTATCAGAACTTCTTAACATCTGACTAATGCTATTATACATATCTCTATCAATAATAGCTAAGTCTTTAGTTGCAGCTTTGAAAATGATTTCTTCATCAATATAATTAGAAGCATTAATAAACTCTTCTATAATATTTATACGATTTGATTTAATAAAGTAAAGATAATAATCTTCAGACTTAGCGTTTTGTAAACACATTTGTAACAAAGCTTTACAAAAGTAGCTATAAAGTCTACTGAAATCCCAATCAGTATAATTATTATGCTCAATTGCTCTTACATAAAAGCTATTTTTATATACATAGCAACCTTCTTCTGAAAGTATTTTCTTTAGTTCTTCTACGTAATTGTTTAGCTTTTTTATTAGCATTTCTTGATGTCCACTTGCAAGCGTAGATAATAAAGAAAATTTATAAAACAAATGCTCTTTATTCTTTTCTAACTCTTTTATAAAATTATCATTAGTAATAATACCTCTCCACTGTGGTAGTAGACTTTTATTAAATGCTTTAAAAGAAAGAAGTTTGTAGTCAGCATCTTCTGTTTTTAATGTTCTTTTAAAAACATCTAAGTTCTTTATAGAATCCCAGTGATTTTTTGTAATATTATTTTCAGGATAAACATAAATCTTTTTATTAGATAGATCTACGTTATTTTTTACTTTTTGCTTATAATATTTCATTAAAGCTGTCTGAGTACTATTACTGTTATTTTCTAGTAATAATCCTTTCTCTTTTGAAATAGCCAGAACAAAATCAGATCCTTCTATACTAAAAACCGTTTTAATTTGTGACATTTACTGTAGTTTTAAGTTTGTTTTTAACTTCTACCCATTCCGGTGAAAGCTTTACATCAAATACGTACATGTTTCTATGATAAATACTGATTTCTTTTCTTGCTTCTTTTTCAAGAACTTCAAAAGAATCAAGCTCTAAAGCATCTTTCTTTATCATATACTTAATCATTTCTTCTGCTTTGTACTCCCCAAACTGCTTAATATTAGAAGACTCAACCCACGCTTTATAATCTTTATTTTTATTATCTAGATATAATAAAGAGTGTAGTCCTGCCTTCTTACACAGTTTCCAAATTAAGTGGAGGTTACTACTGGTATCAATATTTGTAAGAAGTATAGCAGCTAATTTTTTATCATCATCATTATAAGATCTTATCATTTGGTTTAGAGTATCTAAAGTAGCTTCATCTAAAACAGATAATACGCTTTTTTCAGATATCTTAATAAAGGTTTCTATACTAATAACATCTTTTTGTAGTTCTGAAATAGCATAAGCAGTATTAATCATGAGACCGGTCGCAAAACAATTGCTATCATAGTCAAATGTAACTGCATCGTCTCTCCAGGTTCTTCTTTTTCTTATAATTCTAGAATAACCATCAACATTTGAAATCGCTTCAGCAACTGATTCATAACCTATATGATGTGTTTTGATATCTTCAGGTGAATATCTAACGTTTACAAAAGTATTATCATTAGACACAATAACATCTGCGGAAAACACATCATTAACTAGTACTACATTATTCTTTTTACAAAGCTCTTTTATTCTGCTTTGTGACACAGGACAAGCTGGCAAAAAGAAATACTTCTTACTTGTAGTAATGGTATTAATTGTGGTCGTTGTTATTGTGTCTTTAAGAGAGCTGTAAAAATGATTTTTTAAGCAATAAACTGTTTCTATTTTGTTTCCAGTAGAAACCGGTGTAGGGTGATCATTAAGACCACCCCACTTAACCAGCGCTTCTTCCTTTATAGGTTGAAATACGTTTTTCATTACTTTGTTGTATACTTAAGAATTGTAGGATTCATTAACAGCTTCTGAAACTTAGTTTTGTTACCATTAATGATTTCTCTTACCATCAAAAACTTAAGATCATCTGTAAACATTTCATGTACAATTAGTTTAGAAAGTCTATTGATAATCTTGTCATCGATTCTGTTGTCTTTAGCATAGTAAAGAGTATAGTTGGAGATACGTGTAGCTTGTGTTGCTGCAATGTCTGCTCTATAATCATCATTTTTGCCAATGCTGTTCTGAAGAGATCCAATTACATGTTCATCACTTGCGTTGAGTAGAACTTCTTTAGGAGAAATAATCTTATCAAGGCGATTATTAATAAACATTGTAAACATAGAGGCAAACTCCTGACCTACAGAACCTTCACCAATCATCTGAATCAATGGAAGTTGATCATCAAAGTTTGGAATGCTAGAGATAGAGTTAAAGAAAGTAGTAATACTACGGGCATTAGTGTCTTGAGTTACAAGCTCTGGATGCATCAAAAGAAAGTTAATACAACGAGTATCAATCTCTGCTTCTTCTGCCCACTTAGCCCATACATCAACATCATACTTCAAGTTAGCAGTAATAAAACGAGTGCGTTGTGCACTGTCAATACTGTTTACTGTGTAGTCTCCATTGTCAGGATTACTAGTAAGAACAATATGCCAGTCTTTAGGTAGACTCCACGAGATGTAAGTCTGACGATCAATCAACTCCATGATTGCCTGAATAAACCTTACGTCTGCACGGTTCCAGTCATCAAGAAGAAGGATACCACCTTTCTTTTTGTCTGCAATCCATTCAGGAGCTGCATATGACATTCTTTTCTTACCTGTAATAGCATACCCAGCTTTCATGTATTCTTGAACTGCCGTTTCGTCTATCCAAGCAACTTGATAGTTTTGACCACTACTGGTTGTAGCTAAAGATTCTAGCTGACTAATAGTTCTGCCTGCAGATGCTGTAAAAGCAAGAGCCTCATCGGCGTTGATCTTTTTTGCAACTTGAAACTGCTTTACTGGAAAACCGACAAGGTCACCTAGCTCTTCAATTTGAGCCAGGTTCAGCTTTACAAAATCTAGATTGTGCTCTTGTGCTACTTGAATAATAGTAGAAGTTTTACCAATACCAGAATCACCCACTACTTCCACAGCTACAGGATTCTTTCCTTTCTCTTGAATAGCTCTGTTGTTGTTGATGATGTGATTAAGAAAAAACTTGAGTTCGTCGATGTTAAGATTTACTTGTGCCATTTTAGTTGAGTTTTATAGTATAACCGGGTAAATGATCTGTTTTTCTAGAATTACTAGATAATACCCACAGAAGCTTTTTAGGTGCATTTCTTGGTGCGCTGCACTCACCATCTGTTAGATATATAAGATTAGTGTACTTTTTAGAATTGATATTGTAATAATCAATAACAGGTTGGAAATCAGTACCTCCCCTACCTTTTATCTTAAAGTCTTTTTTAGGATTAAAAACCTCAGGTTCATATAGTTTGGTGTCACACTGGATAACAGTAACCATATTACCTGTTTTATGAATGTGGTTTATTTCTCCTAAGAATTCTTTGAGCTCTTCGCCGCTTACAGAACCTGAGGTATCTATAGCAACTAAAACATGATTCTTAAACTTGATCTTCAGACCAGGATTCTCATCATACCTTTTGTTTTGCTTTCTACGCAGCTTTTTAGTGTACACTATACTGCTATTTCCTACAAAACGTCGAAGGTATCCTCTCCAATCAAACTTTGGAGGTTCTACTTCTAAGATTTTTTTAAGAATTTCTGAAAGCTCTCCAGGTACTGTACCACGACCTTTTTGACATTCTTCATAACTTGTCTTAAGCTGATGCTCAATTTGCTTTTCAATAAGCTTTTTTTCAGCTTCATCAAGATCTTCAAAGTCTGTCCAGGTAGAATGATCATAAGCGCTCTCACCTTGTTCCATCTGATTTATCAGATTGTTCAGAGTTTCAGACTCGCCGTTATCCTTTGCCTGTTGTAAAAGTTTGTAGTAAAGGTCTGTACCAGCTCTTTTAGGAAGATGCAGTTCAGGAAAAGTTTCAGGATATAAAGCAAAATCAGGGAGGTGATCTTTCTTTATGTACTGATTAATCTCAATGTCTGCTGCAATATTAAAGAGCTTGTGGTCGGGATACTTATGTCTAAGTGTAATGTGACCAAAAGCTACGTGTAATATCTCATGCTTTAAGATTCCTTGTTTGTGTTCTCTAGGTAAAGGTTCCCAAAAACTTTCGTTGATGGTGAGCTGTACTCCAATTTTGTTTTTAGATACTCCAGCTGTAGGTACTATGTCAGACCAAGTCTTGTTGATACCAATTAAAAAGAGCCCATAAAAGGGCTCTTCAAACATTAGATCTTTAATACCTTTTGCTAAGCTTTCTTCATTAACCTTGTTCATCTTTTTCAAGTAAATGTATTCTAACGCCAGGTTCATTCTTACTGTAAGAGTAAGGAATGATTCCAGGAATTATTTCGTCTGCATTATCGTCGGATAACCAACCGTGATTAACCATTTCATCTTGGATAGTTTGGAGAGGGTTTATATAATCAAACTTATGTTTAGTCCCCCTGACAAACTCAAAGAATATCAAGTATGGTTTAGATAATGACTCTAGATGCTCTACAAACTCATCTTTATAAAGCTTCCAGAAGTGTTCAGTATCTTTTCTATACTTTTGAGTAGACTTACTTGCTATAAAGTATTTACCAGTCCACTGCCTGCTGTTTTTGCTGCTAGGAACATTTCCAGGAATAAACCAAGATTTCATTTCTTATATCTATTTAAAGTCTCCTCTAAGATAGGTATAAGTTTTTGCTTTACTTCCTTGATCTTGTGGACATAGACAGAATCTGCTATGTCTTTTTCCATTTCTAGAACTGCTCCGGGTATTCCGTATATCTGTTGATACTTAAGAATACCATTTTTGCCAGCTTCATCATTATCAAAGATGGTTATGATCTTCTCATACTTCTCTTTCATAAGATTTATAATGCTTGGTTTGATTATGCTATTCTCGCTGTCTGGAGCAATAACCTCAATATTAAAACCCATAAGTAGCATACACATAGCATCTTTTAAAGATGAGCATATTACTAAATACGGTTTATCATACTTGAGCTGATCTAAACCTTGTGTGTAATCTGCAACCTTAATAAACTTTTTCTTAATAAGTTTTGGTTGATAGATCTTATATAACGTACCATCTGCTCTAAAGAAACCATATATGTTAGAATGCTTGATCGTTATGACATCATCATTCTTAGACATGGTGTATTCCCTGAGCGGTTGTATGTTATATTTTTCTAGCATGTTTGACCCAATTCCATAAGGAACCCAGTACTCTTTATCTTGTGTAAACCATTGTCTTTTCTCAAATGACGTAACTCTATATCTTGCTCCAGATTTAAACTGCTCTACTTTAAATTCTCCATGACTCATTACAAAATCATTATAGTCTCTAAGGACTTTAAGCTTTGCTTCTGAGAAGGACATTCTAAATAGATCCTGGACCAATTGTAATAGATTACCTCCGTTACCGCTACTAAAATCTTTGTAGTACCAGTCGGATTTACTGTCATTATAGTATATGTACATTGATGGAGTCTTCTCTTTTCTAAAAACAGAGTGCATCTTCACTCCGTCAGAAGACAATGGTTGTGATAACTTAAGATAATACTGGAAGCCCCAAGAGGATGGAACATCGGCTGAACTACCAACAAGAAGCTTTGTACTAATCATACTTAGTTAAAAAAATAAAGGGGGCACAAAGTACCCCCTTTAAGTTAAATTTCCAAACTACTAGTAAGCATCAAGTGTTCCTGAGAACCCATCAATAGCTTGTTCTTTACGTTCTGACTTAATGATATGAGCCTCTTCGTTAAATACAGCTACTTTTTCAGAGTTTACAGGACCAAACGCATAACCATCTTTTGATCCTTTAGGAAGGAACAAATCATAGTTTGTGTATCCTTGCTTGTTTTCATACTCCTTACCCGCTACACAGAAAGACATGTATGCTGTAGGACACAATGCTGCTGAAACGCTTTTAATAAGATTCTCAATAGTATCTTCATCGATGCTATCTACAAGTTCTCTTTGACCAAGAGCAGTAGCCAGTCTTACAACACTCTCAAGAAGAGTTCCTACAAGAGTGATTTCTGTACCATTAGGAAGTACACCATCCTTGAAAGCATAGCGGTTGTACTTGATCTTACCGATTTGTCCCTGGTAAGGTCTTCCATTAGGATCTTTGAAGCCTGTGAAGTTAGGATCTTGTACTGGTTGTGTTTCTACATCAAGTACAAGGAAGTACTGCAAACCATCATGCTGGTAGAGTGGTTTCTCCAAAGAAATGCTATTGATTTTCAATACATGGTTACCCGGCTTAATCAAAGGACTTGCTTTTGGTGCCGAGATTTGAACGGTTTTGGTTGATAGTGACATATTACAAATTAAAGGTTAAAGTTAATCATTTTCATAAGCTACAATAGCATCTTTAACTATCTGTAGACTATTTTCTATATATTTTTCTGTGAACATACCATCGGGAGACTTACAAGTATTCTCACCATTGTTCTTGGTCTCAAAGACATACTTAATGGTTCCGTCTTCAAGTTTTACAACCTTGCCAAAAAGAACAATTGAGTAAAGACCCTCAAGAGTGAGAGCGTTATCAATCATCTTACCTACAGTCTTTGCTTTGATTCTTCTGTTACCGTTGACATCTGTAGATTCTTCAGAGTGAGTCAAAAAGAAAACATAAAGATCATCTCGCATAGACTGAGGCTTTCTAGCTACCATTGCAAGATTCAAAGCAATCTGAGTAAACTTATCATAGCCTTTTTCATTAGCTCTGTCAAAGTACTCAAATGCTGACATGTACTGGAAGTCATCAATAACAATGTTCTTGATTTCAGGACGCTCCAGGTTGATATCATTAAGAACCTTCATGATAAACGCAGCTGTTCTGCCAGTTACCATATTGCCGCTCTTAATGTTGTACTTTGGAGTTCCATCAACTACTTGTACATCAACCGTCTTGTACTTGGTTCTCCAACCCTTAAAGGGTAGAGGTTTGTTTGCAATGTTAATTACAAACGTTTCTTCTGGATTTAAATCTCTGATTGCTGTAGACTTGCCACTTCCTGACTCAGCTACTACTAAAATTGAATGTGCCATATATTACATTTTTTTTGCTTGTTCAATAACAGAGTTTAACCAAGTCTTCTTACTCACAGGAGCTTTTAGCAAAATAGCTGCAAGGTCTCTGATAGTTAAAGACTCCATCATTGCATCTTGATCAGTATCAATAAAGTTTACATCAAGATTTAGTGTCTGTTGTTTTGTTTGAGAAGATGCTACACTAGGATTTACAGGTTGTAAAAGCTCAACAGGTACATTGTATGTATAGTCCTGGATCTTTTCTATAAACTGGTTCTTTGTGTATTCTTCTTGCCAGTGGGGATTGTGTTTGTAGATGTACAGATTGTCATCTATAGGATTAAAATCAAAGTCTGTAAGACACACGTACAGTTCTTTGCTTTTGTTTAGCTCGCTGGCAAACATGCTAATGCATTTTTCACCACCTAGTGCTTTACTTGGGTACTCAGGTTTTAATACAAATTGGTTAGCTTTTACTCCTTTTGAGTCTAAAAATGCAGAATGCTTTTCCAATAAGTCTCTTGTTGCTTTTACTCTTCTTTCTTGTAAATCAGACATTTTTATTTGTTTTTAGTAGAAATATTTTGCTCTTGTACAGGAGGTGCCTCACAAGCATGCATAGACATTTCGTTCCAGTGTGCTTCAAAGAATGTCATACCAGTTACACCAGCTCTATTCTTTATGATATGCCAGGCAACCATTGCTTTTGAATCAGTCTCTACAGGAATAAGAAACTTGTTAGGACCATAGATAGCTATGTGAGACTGTCTTGGTCTATTGATACATGTTACAAGGCTTGCGTGTTGCATATAAGCATCTGCTCCGAAGATGTCATTAGCAGTAGGATAGTTACCTATTCTACCTGGTTCCATTCTGCTTGGCTCTTCTATACTTCGATTCATTTGCGCAAGAACAACAAACGTTATGTTTGGTAACTGTATGTTTAATGAGGTTATAGTCTCACAAAACTTATACATCTTGTCATTCTTGCTTTTACTGCTACCTTCAGATATAAGGTCACCGTGGTCTACCGCAATGATTATGTTTTCATTGTGATATGTGTTTCGATACTCTGTTACAATATGCTCCATCTCTTGTACAGTAGGAGATTTTGTTACATAATTCCAAGGACGGTTGCTCATGTACTGAGCTCTCTCTTTCATCTGATTAATTTCTTCATCAGTGACTAGAGGATATGTATCCTTATCTGTTTTGTAACTCATCAACTCCTTTACAGGACGATGCATAAATGCAGACAAATCTCTAAGACTATGCTGCTTACCAGACATCTCTAACTGAAACTCTAATATTCTCACATTAGGTTGGTGTTCAGTAGCATATCTTAACAGTTGGTCTTTGATCAATGTCTTACCTGAGCCTGGTCTACCAGCAAATACATTAAGTGTTTGCCACTGTATACCACCAAAGGTGATGTCATTAAGTACGCTCCAAGGTGTCTTTAAATTGTAGATACCAGTAGGATTATCACGACGAGTGATAATTTCTTTAAGTGCTGATTCATATGCAGCACTTTTACTTGTCCATAAACCTGACTGTACTTGCTGTACTTGTGCAGGCTTTGGTTGTTCTTTGGGTAGTTTACCTATGTTTCTTGTGCTAAGCATTATAAAAGTTTTACATCTTTGTCTAGATCATATCTTTCATTGTCATCGTCTTCTTTGTTAATGTCAAAGCACCAAGCAGCAAGAGTAGAATCCCAAGTCTTATCTTGAGTGTCTTGCTTCTTTATGAAGTATTTCATGTCTTTTATGTAAGTCTTATCTACGTTGTCTACATAAGCTCTAGTTGCTCTAAAAACAGTATCCCAAGTAAAATCAGGATAGTTTTTAAAAAACCACTCAAAAGACTTTGCTAGATTTTCATTACTACAACCAGTTGTTAGGAGTCTCCCTCTCGAATTCTTTCGAGGATAGATGGTTCTGAATACTTCAATTTGTTCTTTATATGCTTCACCGAGTATTTCTGTAATAGCTTTCTTTCGTTGAGTTTCAAAAAGATCTTCAAAGCTTTTAAGAACTCTTTTACCAGGGTCGGTTACGCTTAGCTTTGAATCAATATAACCGTGAAGAGCAAGCTTTGCAAGATTAATCCTCGGATTGTATATCTCCGGTATTGCTATCTTGTTCTTCAGATAGTAAAGGCATGCTATCTGATTCAAGTTCAGCTGATTCGTCAAAGCTAGGTTCAATAGTTGTAGCATATTCTTCTTCTATTAGGTTTTGTACTATTTTGTCGTAGATGCTTTTTGTAATAGGATCTCTTACTTCAAGCATATCAGAAACAAGTCTGTAGGAATGTATACAGGTGGCATGATCCTTTTGTATTTGCCTTCCTATAGATGAGTAAGAATAACCTTTTTCTCTGGCGATATAGCAAAAGATTTGTCTATAAACCAGTACGTCTCGTCTACGTGTTCTTAAATTTCTAATAAGATCTAACTGATCTAATTCTAAAGCGATTCTTACAATGGACATCCATAAAGATGAAACGGGAGCTTCAGGAACAAAAGACTTTGATGGAATAGCTCTACCCTTTATAGATATTGCACAGTACATCCTAAATCTTTGGAACATCATTCTTTGAAACTTGCCCATTTCGAGCAGAGCTTCAGCGGTAATTACTTCTTCTTCTTTTATCATAGTGTGTATAAAATTTCTATCTACGCTATTGATATATAGCGTATATGGAGTATTTTATAAGTGAGGAGGTATTCTTGTTGGGAGAGTACCAGACTCAAATATACAAAATATTGTCTTATAAAATTGTTTCTGCAAAATGGGCGAGGGTCGCGACTTCTTATTGTTCCCCCTGGTGTTTTATCCTAGTTGGCATACTGCTAGGATTGAGGTTGCATTTGCTACATTTGACTCTCGCCCAGCAGAAACCAGTAACTAGCTATGGATCAGGATAAAATATTAACAACAGTAAAAGCTTGGCTTACACCGTTGCTCTTAACAGCTGTTAGTATCATCATGTATGATAACATGCAGGAAATGAAATCAGACATCAAGAAGCTTCTTGCTCAGTCTTCTGCAGACCAGATAAGATTAGAGTATCTTGAAAAAGAAATAGCTGATCTTAGAGGTAAAGTCTACGCTTCGCAAAATGAATCTAATAACAATAACAACAATGAAAAACCTAAAACAGAACTTATTGCTATTCTTCCAGACAAACAAGATATTTATAATATTAAGTATCGTCCTAATAGCAGCCTGTAATCCTGTTAAGCAAGTAATCAAAGACAAAACTAAGCTTGACAAAGTAGCAGAAGAAGTAATACGTCGCGGTTACTGTGTAAATGAAACAACGACAGTTAAGGAAACTGTTATTAAAGAAGTCTTTATAAAGGATACTTCAGAAGTATCAGAAGTAAAGACAACTCTAAAAGGCGTTGAGTTTTATCAAGAATTACCTACAGGAGCAAAAGTAACAATCACTAAAGATGGTTCTCTTGCTGTAGAGTGTCCGGTTAAAGTAGAAAAGACATATCAATTAGATGTTCAAACAAAAACTATACGTGATAGATCTTTGGAGAACATACTTAAAAAAGATATAGAACGTGGTGATAGCACCATAAGAGAGCTAAAGCTTCAAATTAAAGAAAGAGAGCAATTAACCAAAGATGTTGAAAAGAAATTAAAAACATCTCAAGCTAAGTTCTACGGATTAATGCTACTTTTGGCAAGTGTATTTGGTTTCTTAGCCTACAAAAAAATAAGAAACTTCTTGCCATTCTAATGTTGGGAGAGAGGGGAGCTTAATGCTCCCCTTTACCATTTGATAGTATAATCAAAGCGTTCTTTTACAGCTTCAGAAGCTTTTAAGAACACATTATTATGATTCCACTTGTTACCGGTGTATGCCGCACTAGCAGGATGTGAAGTCATAATTTTTATAGCATCATCTCCAACAGAGTCTGCCCACTCTTGAGCTTTTTTACCAAGAAACAGATACACCAGATTTGGTTTAGCATTTGCTATATGATCTAGCAAGTAACTCATAAAAGGTTCCCATATTGCATAATGAGTACCAGGTTTACCAATTTCTGTAGTAAAAGCTGTATTTAACATTAGAATTCCTTGTTGAGACCAAACGGAAAGATCTGTTTTGTCTTGATAATCAGGAAAATCATCTTTAATAGCTTGATTAATCATTCTTAAAGAATGCTGTATACCAGGACCTTTAGAGCAACTAAAAGCTATACCATCTGCAACTCCAATTTGTGGATACGGATCTTGACCAATAACAACCAGCTTGAGATCTTCATATGGACATTGTATAATACCGTTGAAGACATCTTTTACTTGTGGGGTAAATCGTCGATCGTTCTCTACTTCTGAAACAAGACTTTCTAGTATAGATCTAAACTCAGAAGATAGGATAAACATTCTTAGTTTATTTTGCCAAGTGTTGTCATTAAATCTGTTATATAAATAACTCTGTACTTTATCGATATCTACATTTAGTTGTTTATGTGCCATAAATTTTGTAAGTTTGAGTATAGACCTTTTTAGTTTATGTCTGATAAAATAAGCATATTGCCTGATGATACAATCCTAAGTATCGAAATGAATGGTCACTTCTACAAAAGACTACAAGGTCTTTTAGCAAGTATGACTGAAGGTTACGATATGGAGGATGTTATGAAAATCTACAAGGCGGCTACAGAAGACAAAATAACTAGTCCTATAGAGTATCATATACAAACAATGCTCTACCTCTGTAAAGCGGTAGAAGATGTTTGTACAAATCAAAATCTATGGGAGGAAGTTGATATAAAAGATGTATTAATAGAGGGAGATTCCAAGAGTATCTCCTAACTGAATCGTTTCTTGTATCGCTTTACTTAGTTCTGTCTTACTACAGTCACCAAAAGATTTCTGATAGTAGCTGTCTTTATTTACAAAGACAAGACCAGACCTTCTCTTTATTTCAAGTTTTATATCATCAACACTTTGACCAGTGCTGTTTGATATCTCCTTAATATTAGCATGAAGTTTTGCTAATTGTGAGAGTGATCCATCGTCAGTATCTACAGAAATAAATATCTCTACATGTGCTCCTTCCGGTATGTTGGAAACAAAAGCATTGTAAAGATCTTCTTCTACACCCAATCGGTACTTAAGTTTCCCTTCTTTCTTCTTTAAACGTACTGTTAGACTATTTTTCATATCCTGCTCTTATTAATGCACTGTCAAAAGACTCTGCTAAAGGATTGTAGATAATGATTTTATCTTCATCTAGATCACTTATAGCATTAGTTACCCAAGCTCTGTCTACAGTGTCTTTAAAGCAAAGTATATGAGCATATGCGATGTCATTGGGATTTAAACGCAGCAGTCTACCTAAACGTTGATTGCTTTTGCGCTCATTTCCATAAGCATGCATTATGATACCAGCCTTTAGACCCGGTATAGTAACACCTTCGTTAAGCTGCATTACACAAGACAAAGCATTTATCTGACCTTTCTTAAACATTTCTAAATTGTCTTCGGAAGATTTGTTTCCAGAATGGTAACTGTACTGATAAATTTTATCAGCTTGCTCTTGTGTGTTAGCGAAAATAATACACTTATCTTCTATTTGATTCATGAGTTGCTTGGTGTAAGCAACCTTAGTAGGCGCTTCCATAAGAGCTCTCATTCTCATAATAGAACAGATCTGTCTTTCTTTAGCTGTAAAAGCATTCTCAAGCCTGTTAGTCCAGTAGTTATACTCTGATATCTCAGAAGTATAGTATTCTCTTCCGTCTCTACGTTTTTTAGAAATAGTCTTGTTTTTATCAAGCTCTAAGTAATGTATAATGATTCTATAATCATTAAGGATATTACTACTTGTTGCTTGATCTACACCAAAAGTGTAAACAACAGGACAATATCTAGAAACCATGATAGCTTTCTCAGTTCCTTGTCTCTTTGGTGGTGTTCCAGTTAATCCTAGAATCTTACCATCATAGTTAGCAAGAAATGCCTCATGACTAAACAACAAGCTATGACATTCGTCTACAATAACGATATCATAGTCGGTATTTTGCTTATGTAAAGAAAGATATGTAGTAAAAGTTATATGATCTAGTAGATACTCTAGGTCAAACTTTATAGCATCTTCTTTCCAGGACTGAAAGATTGATACTTTTGGCGCCACTACAAGGACCTTAAGCAAAACTGAGTATTTTGCTTCCATGTACTTAAGACCAATGAGTGTTTTACCAACACCCATCGAGATTCCCAAGCTACATCTATTGTACTGTAAAGCTTTTTTTAAAGCTTCATCTTGTATTTTCTCTCTCTGTGTTAGCATTTGTGTTTTTTAACATTGCCTGCACAGACTGTGAAACAGTAAAGTTGCGATTTTCTCTTAAAAAGTTTGTAAACACTGGTCTATCGTATACAATCCAAGAAGTAACTGTTCTTTTTTTACCATCGATTTCTAGAGTATCTCCAGGAATCAGTTTGGTTTTTTCTTCTCTATAACTTTTAAGCATGTCTTGATTCAGAATATCCTAGTTCTTTTGCTTCTTCTGGATGTGTCTCGATCCATTCGTGACACGATCTACAGACAGCGATCCAAGTAGGTGTAATCAAGTAATACTTACCTCTGCCTTTTTTATGATGGACATCAGTAGCATTAGTTGTACATCTACCAGGAATTTTTGCCTGACAGAAGGGACGTGAACAAAGATAGTCTTTTCTCAACTTGCTGTAAACAGCATCTTCTTGAGACTTTTTAACAGAAACCTTCTTTATAGAGGATTTATCTTCTTTAAGTTTATACCAACAACTTTTACAGTATCTGGAACCTTTATCGTTCTTCCAGATATATTCTTCATTACTACAGCCTGCGCAAATTTTCTTTTTAGCTTTCATCGCTTTCTTCTGAGACCTCTAAGATAGGTGCCTCAACGATGTTTTCAATCTTGTTATACAAATCAGGATAAGAGTCCTGAATTAAGTCTACAATAGGAAAGAGCTTACTGTTTATATCATTTAGAATCTTAATGTGCTCAGAGTTTTTCATCTTAGCAAGACTTTGTATCAATATTTCATCAGTAGCATCTAGATCACGGCTAGGGAGAGATTTAAGCTTCTCTCCCTGCCTGATCAAGTCTTTGTGTACTTCAATAAACTTTTCCTGTCTGAGATATATAAACAGTATCTCCTCGTTTGTCAGTTCCTGAAACTTCATCTTTTATATCGTAAAAGTTGTTTGGAAGAATGCCCTCCCTAATAAATTTACGAATGATATCGACTCTTTTAATACCTAGATCTTTAAAAGATAAGTTATTAACGTACTCGACATCAACGTAATCTGCATGTAAGCCTATAAAAGTTTCTACAACTGGTGTCATCTTAAAGTGTTTTGCAATCAGCTTATTTGCCATACTGTTACAGATTTCCTGCTTCCAGATGTTTAATACAGACTGTGCTCGCTTGCACTTTTTGGTGATCTTTCTTCTTTGAAGATTAGTCATTGCTCTTACCGTCTCTTGTGGATAAATTTTCAGACCGTACATAGCTCTTCTATAAAGCTCTGTCTGGTTTGAGTTTAATCCTTCAAAGATGATTTGCTCTTGTCTAACCTTGGGTGTAGTCTGATACTCAGATAACTTGCCCTGATAAATAATGTTTTTTTGCATAATAATTGGAGTCTTAAAAAATAAAAAGGAGGGCTGTTACACCCTCCTTACGTTCACAGTATTTATCTTAATCTAATTAAAGCTCAAAGATTTCTTCTCCCAGCTCAATATTAGCATTAAGGTCTTCAACATCAAAGGCTTCTTCTACTTCGGCAGCAACCATCTTGTTGTTACTCTCAGTAGATGCCATATGATTACGGTAGTCTTCAGTATTGTTATGAGTAATAAACTCATCTACGTCATGACTATCGGTCGTAAAGTAAGTTTGGCGGTAGATTTCTGCTCCATCAAGCAAGCAAGGAAAACCGGAATCACCAAATGTTTTAGGAGACTGCCCTTCATAGAAAGGAGTAAACTGCTCTTTAACAATGATTCGACCCTCAATGGTAGAATCTGCTTTAAGATTAAGTTCTTTAACAGCAGTTTGAAGAGCTTCCATTGTGCCTTGAATAAAAGCAACACGGCGCTCTAAATTAACCCAACGTCCAAATTTAACAGCATTTTGCTCTACACGAATAGAACCATACTCAGGATTGTTTTTGCTTTGCATAATGATAGCTCCATTAGCATCAGCTACTAATTTAACAGTGTTCATAGTTTTGTTGTTTTTTGTAAATAAAAAAAGGATATCACTCTTCGATGTCCTCTTTCTTAAAGTCCTTGTCAAAAAATTTCTCAGATACTGGTATGTCAGGTAACTCTAGTTCTATATCAATATCTAAATCGTCATCATCTAACGTCCAAGCGTCCTTGGATGTTAGTACTGATGCAAAAAAAGGATCTTCTACAGATTCACCATAACCCAATGCTGACAAAGAATGTAGATCTTCATCAGACATATCAAGATAGGTTTCTACACTTATCTCGATTATGCGACCATTAGCTAATTGGTATATCATAAACAATGCTGTATATAACAAATATATCAGCATTATTATATCATGACTAGATATTACCGTATGTAATAATAAATTTTAAGCAGATGTATGGCTGTAATTACTTCGCTTTAGAAGTACTATTAACAGGTACAAATTCTAGCTTACCGTTAACCTTGTAAATAACAAATGTACCAATCAACTCTTTACCTTCCCTTTTTGTTTTAGGTTCGAGGATAGTCCCTTGTTGGATATTGTTATAAAGGTTTCTTTGCTTTGTACTTCTTTTATTAGAAGGAATTACAGACAGATCTGCACCGTTCTTTTTAAGAAATACTTTAGCGGTTGCTACATCACTAGAAGTTACATTATAGTATCTAGCAATGTCTCTGTTTTTGCAACCTAAACGTACTGCAATCCAAACATTATTTCTAAATTGTTCTGATTGTACGCTATTTCTGTGTCTTTTATGTCGTCCTACTACAGGATTGACATTTTCAGCCTCAATATTGTTGATTTCTTTTAGCTGTTCTGTTGGTTCGGCTTTTACCGTTGATGACTTAAATAATTTTGAAAACATAATTAATAAAAATAAAAGTAAAAAAAAGAAAGTTTTTAGGGGACCTTTCAGTCCCCTGCAGAGACTCCAATCACTGCCTAAGTTTTCTAATATGCTTAGCAATATCAGGCTTAAAGTAATTAGGCCCTTTCATGATTTTACCAAACTCATTGTAGATAGGCTTACCATCTGCATCAAGTTTACTCATGTTGCTAGCATGTATCTCTGCAAAAATATCTTCTATAATATCATCCAGTCCATGTTTTGTTACAAGACCAAAAGCTACATATAAGATATCCCCAATAGCATCAGCTATTTCTACTTCATCTTCTTTCCAACAAGCATCTACATACTCATTTAGCTCTTCCAGAAGAATTTTGTGTTTTGTTTCAGCACTTTGCAATGCTGGTGTGATCTTGAAAGCTTCTTCAAAATCTCTGATTTTGTCTATTTCTTGACGCATTACTTAATAAGATTACTTGTAAAACCTACAGAAGGATACCAAAATCTGTCATCATCAATATCAACATCATAATCCCATATAGAAAGATATTCTAAAATGGTTTTTCCTGAGTCAATTGGAAATAAAGATTTGATCTTTTCTATATCGTTATCAGATAAGTTATGTCTGTATGAGAGTTCTATTGTAACTCCTTCTACACCATTAGCCCAACAAGTACTTACGCAAGGTTTTCCAAAGCTATAATTAACTCTGAAACCTGCTATTTCTAATGCCTGTACAACTTTGTCAACAGACATTGGATTTTTTTCTATAAACTCTAAAGCTGTCATTTTTAGTTCTTTGTGTCTAGAATCTACATGAGATTGACTGTCACCAGGATCATCCCAGTATAAAAACACCATATCGTGTTTGGAGTCTGACATTTTTTATGTAAGTTTACAATAGATTAACATAAAATTTACATTCCCCATGAAAAAGATAATCTTCCTCATAGGTGTAGTAACTCTTAGTTCTTGCAGCGTGCAAAGTAATGCATATTCTTCAATTACCCAAAGAAAATATTGTGACTATAATAACTGCACAATGACATCAATACACGAGCATTATACTCTTAACTGGTAGTGCGCCTACTAGGATTTGAACCTAGACTCAACAGATTATGAGTCTGCTGCTTTGACCGTTAAGCTATAGGCGCTTGTGTTGTATCCAAATACGCCTAACAATAATGTTAGGTACAATCCGATTTACAAATATATAAGCGTCTTTTAGTGTATTAAACTCTTTGCTTGCTATTTCCCAGTAACCATTTTGAGATTCTGTGTTATAGCGCTCATAATTAACTTTTGTCATTTGACTTCTCTATTGCTTTTAATATTGCGTAAAGAAGAATAACGACAATGATACCTATAATAATCATTTGGTACTAGATCTTTTGATAATATCAATAAGAGCAATAAGATCTTGCTCATTAGTAATTCTGTTGGTCATAGAATCAAAGACTGAAACAATCCAACCATCATTAACAGCTTCATCATCAGCATTGCTAATCAAGCAAATATCACCAATGTCTAAATTGTAATAATAGTAGTCATTCTGATAACCAGATTCTTCTGCTGTTACAACACCCTTTTCAAAGCCTTGAGCTTTAAGTGTTTCTTCAGTAATATTAGATTGCATCTTCGTCTAGATTAAGTCCTGCTTCGTTTAGCATGCGGTAAAGTTCATCACGAGTTCTTTGATAAGCTTTATATTCTTCTTCAGGCATACTATCTGGAGCATACTTTGTATTAGCTCTTAACCATTGATCAAACTCCCAAATAGTGAGTCTCCACTTCTGACCGTTAATTGCGTCTTTAAAGTGGATCTTATCAAAACCTTCAGCATCAAAATCAAATTCAAGTTTAGCTTTCATATTCTGTATTTTTACTTGTATTTTCTAAAGATATCGCATATCGCGATACGCGATATTCTTCATCAAGTGCTTGGTCAAATGAAAATGGTCTATTGCATTTGCCGCACATCATATATTCTCCATCTTCTGAAAAAGTTATTACAAACTCACCTTCTTGAATGTATTCTTTGCAAGATTTACAATCACAAGCATTTTTGGTCTTACAATATGGGCATATAAAAGCTCCTTTCATTTCTCGTTGTTATTAAATGCTTCAAAGTAGTATTCATCATTAAGATCTATTCCGTGGACACCATCAGACCATCCCGCATCATAAGTATCCATAATCTGCTCTCTCTCTTTTTCAAGGTAGATATACTCAGCAAGATTTCGGGCTTGCTGAACACCAACTACCTCTCTCATTTGATCATTACTAGTATAGACAGCTTCTAGATCATTAAGAGCATCTATAAGCTGTTGCATTGCTGTTTTCATTGTTCTTTAGAATTAAAATATTCATTAAGTAGTTCTGCTAGTTGTTGTGCATCTTCTCCATCTGTGTGTCCGATTTTTACACCATCAATAAATACATCGTATCCAGTAGTGTAGCAACAACCGTCCGCACAAGTGTGATCATAATACTCCAGGCTTATATTCATAGATTATAAGTTTTTAGACTTATTTTCTTGTGCTTCACCACGTCTGTAAAACCCATGCTCAATATCTGATGCAAGATTTTGTAGATGTTTTGGTGCTGTGATTGAGATTCGTAAATCATAGTGATACCATTTAGTCTTCCAATCCCAGAATATAATACCTTTAGTTAGTTTACGATGTAAGTTACTTAACCTGTGGTTACGAACCCTTACAATACTCTTATCGTTTCCAAATACATGTAAGAACCGTAAGAACCAACGTGGACACCACTTTGGTTTAGCTTCATAATCCATTGCTAATACAAGCGGATACAGCGCTTCAAAGTAAGGACCATCATCTTTCCACATATGAATTCCTAAATATCCGTATTTTTCAAAACTTTTAGGAAAGAATATATACCGTAGATCATCCCATTCTAGATTACGGGTATGAATCATACCTTTAGAACGACCTTTCCAGAAAAGCATAGATTGAGCAAACTCTCTAGCTTTCTGACTAAAAGATCTAGTATTCTTTCTATAGAATTTGCTATCTCTATTCATTTCTTTTTCTTTTTGATTTTTAGCATTACAAGTGAAACAAATACTGGTGGATTGTCACCACAGATATAAATCCAGCCACCATGCACACGAATTACTTGAGTTCTAATTCTGTGTATAGTAACCATATCATGTAAATCAAGATTGTAAATACTACTCATTTCTCTTTCGTTATAAACCAACCAAACTGCTTTTTGCAATCATCACACTCCCATTCATCATTATATTCAGGGTCACCTATCATTATGATGTTTTCACTATCGCAATGCGGACAATGCTCTGTATAATTAGTAATAGTAAATTCTTCTTCTTTCATTTTTTGTTGGTATTATTATCAAACCAATGCATATCCAAACAAATCCTCATCACAGTACGATGAAACCAGTTTGGCTTATATGTAAAGTTAAATTGTACATAAACCACAGGGTCAGAACCAAATCTATAACCACCCACAATTGCTGGTTGTTTTAGAATAGAAATTTGTTCAAGTTGGTCTTCATTTACAGTATTTACTTCTGTTTTCATTTCTAGTTGGTGTTAAATGCGTTTACAGAATCAATAATATAATCAGTATCGGGTTGAAATATTTGTGATAGTACTACCACCTTTTCTAACCATTTTGTTTCCCATAATACATCCACAAATACCACTTCCGCCATTAGCAGGATTACATCCACAGATAGTATGATACGGGACTAAATCACCAGTTCCGTTAGGAACAGTAATAGTTCCGTTGCCCCTCCACCATTCATTACTTGTCCAGATAGGAGTGTCTTCAATTTTCTCATAAGTCTGATGAAAGATGTCTGGCTTGCAAGGGTAGTATTCACCTTTGACTCCACGGATGATAAAATCTCCAATAGAAGCAAGATGCTCTCCTTCTAGTGTTTTGATGATTAATCCACCCTCAACCTTATTGTGGTCAATGTAAAAGTGCTCTCCGTTTACTTGCATTGATTCCTTATCAAAAGTATTTTCGGTAAGGAAGTCAAACATTTCTCTGTGATTCTCACCAGTCCACTGAACGGCATCAATCACTACTGGTTTCTTTTTGTATTTCATCTCTCGGTGGTGTTATATGTTTCGTTGTAGTATTCCTCATCAGTTCCAGTGTAACGAACTATAAAAGCATCTTTAATCTGCTCCTTCTCCATCTCTTTGGCTTGCTCAAATAAACCAATTGTTTGCATAATCTGTTCGTGCGTTAATATCGTGTCTTCTAACGCTTGTTGTAACCATTCTACTGCTGTCTGTTTCATTTTTCGTTGGTGTTAAAGGTTTCCCATCTTTTTGTTTAAGTCATTCAGTATCACTTTAGACTCTCTTACTATGTAGTCCCTTAATGACTCTCGTATATCTGTATCCTCAATATACTTTCGCTCGTCATATTCATCTGTCCATATAATGATTCCCATAAAGCATATGACAGAATTATTCCATCCTTTTGACCTTAATTCAAATGGACAGTAGTATTCTAAATCAGTAATTGCCTCATTGTTGAGTTCTTCAACTAATGCTAATGCTTCCTCTTTCATTTCTCGTAGGTTTTATAGCAGTAGTCATAGAAATCTAATTCACTTTTAGATTCTACATATTTAGGGTACCAATTTTCAAGCACCGTTATATATACACTATTTGGTGTACACATAGTTCCCGTTGGGTTTTGCTCTCGGTAGAGTTTATCTGCAATAGAGATTAACTCTTGATGTGTTTGTGTTTTCATTTCTTGTTGGTGTTAGTCATTAAAAAAGTTTGAAATCAATACCGTTAACCATATTGGCGAACTGCAAAACAATCCCAAAGCAATACTGTCAGCCAAAGGTTTAGTAGGATATGAGTAGGCAAAAAGGAATAACGCAATACCAATAGCAAGCGGTAACCCTGCGTGATTCTTCAATCGTGAAAAGTAGTTTTTCATTTCTCGTAGGTGTTAAAGGTTTTCAATTTCCTTGTAGTATTCTCTAACCTCTTTTTTAGATAGGGGCTTTACCCAATCCTTACTTGCATATACAGGCATTGATTTTCTACCGTGAGGTTCTACTACAATTTCATCCATATCGCATTGTGATTGCAATTCTACATCAGATATTGATGCAAGAACCCATACCAATGTTTCGTTTTTTATTTCGTCAGTTATTTTCATTTCTTGTTGGTGTTAAGGTGGTTAATCCATCCATCAAACTCAAGAACGGGAAGTTCTTTTCTGTAACATTCAATTGCAAATTCTGCATATTGCTGCGCTACATACTTCTCAATTTCTTTGGCTTGTTGCCATTCTTCTATGGTGATTGCACGAGATTTGTCTATCTCCATCAACCATTCAATACTGCTCTGTTTCATTTCTCGTTGGTGTTAGAGGTTAATTCAAGCTGTGTAATTGTTTCCATTATACAATACCTATCTACGTTGGTTACAATAACAGTATTATAACCTAATTCTTTTGCAATACAAGGTTCAACCGGTCTAATTAAAACAATCTGATCTACATTTAGAAGAGTCTTATAATTTGTAACTTCCTCTATACCTATCGGTTCACGCACTTCAGTAACTTCAATAAACTTACTCATTTGTTTTTACTGTTAAAGGTTAATACTTTAATAAAATCAGTAGAACCGGGCCCAGCTAAGCCGCTCACGCAGAGACGGAAGGGCCCTTTTTAAGTTCTACCTTTAGTTAAATATGTTTATCATCATCAAGCAGGAACTCTATACCCCACTTCCACCACCAGAACTCAATGTTTCTGTAACCAAATAGATACTTATCATAAGTTACAGTAATAGTTGGTAACAGATAAACTTGAGACCATCTACTGGTAAATCTGAAACTATACTTCTTTTTCATACTCAAATGTACTAAAAAATGTATCTAATAGTTTCTAAATCAAAGTATTGCGAGTAGATTTCCTTAAACTTCTCTAAAAGTTTAGTTTTATGGATTAAAGGATAGCGCATTACACCATCTTTATTCTTTATCTCTGAGCTATACTTCATAATCTCCTGAGTTTCTGGAGAAGATCTTGACATTTGTCTAGAATGATTAGTAAGAGCTATTACCTCACATTTATTAGTGCCAGCTTTATCTAATACAGAAGCAAACAAGTTATTATATTCTACAGACCAACCTTTAACAAAGATTAAAGGACTATAATTGATGTGCACTTCCCAACCTAAGTCTTTAAGACGGCTTATATCATTTATGCGACTTGATATAGGTTGCATCTTAGGCTCAAGAATATCAGAGTATACTTGTGGCATAAGACTTACACGTACTCTAGGTTTCTTGTTAAAACTACTAACGTCTAAGGTTAGTAATCCTGGATACTTAGTAGCCATGGTGCTATTTAACCTAGGATGATCATCATATCTTTTCAGATAATCAATCAAAGGTTCTGGCATATGCTTTTGCATCAATACTAAATCGCTGTTACATGCTATGTCTACCATAGTATATACAGGATCTTGTTGATCTGGTACTTTAATGTATGACTTCTCCCACTCTACTACAGAGTTAAAGATGTCATCAACGTTTGTATTTACAAAGACACGAGTGCCGTTATATCTAGACATATAACAATAAGTGCTAACACATCCTCCAAAGCAACCATAGATCACATTAGGAGCAATGCAGTTAGCACTATTATTATTGTCTTTTGTTACCAGAGTCTTTGTCTTCTGGTATTTAATCATACTTTACTCCCTCTAACTCGCCAAGTTTATGCAGATCCTCTACAGAAGTATCTAGAAGTTTACGATACCCTCTTTCTATAGTAACATAAACATCTTCAGCACTTGTATCAGAGTTTATAAACTTGTAAGAGTGATTAAGAGTAGTTTCAAGTAAACTTGAAAGATTTTTAGCATGAAACTTAATGTCTTGTCTATAAGACTTTGTTCCTTTAAGATCATCAATAAGCTCTATAATCAACTGAGATGTGACCACAAGCTTAACAACAGTTAGGTGTTTTTGGTATTCTTCTGATGTCATAATAATAAATTTTGAGCCTTCAGACGGACTCGAACCGCCGACCTACTGATTACAAATCAGTAGCTCTACCAACTGAGCTATGAAGGCACAGACGTTACAAAAAAGTAATAAGCTCCAGTACTTTATTCCAATAATCCAAGCTTTTACTTGGACTGAGATAAAGAATCTGTTGTGCTTGTTTCAAAGCATCTTCTTTACCATACTTAGCAAGCATGGTTTTAGCCTTTTGTTCCGGAGTTGGATTCATTTACTTTCTTGTCTAACCATCTAGAATACATTTTTGCTGCAACAGCTCTACGCTGAGGACCAAATTTGTATGTTGATCTAAGTCTAGCGTTTGCTATCCTTAGAAACTGCTGCATGTCATCCCAATGTTTTTTTGAACTTAGCATAATGCAATATACAGAATTTTTTAGTACACCAGATAGGATTCGAACCTATGACCCACAGCTTAGAAGGCTGTTGCTCTATCCAACTGAGCTACTGATGCATGAAGCAATATTACTAAACAAACTAGATAGAATCTACAAATTCTTCTAAATTGTTTGATTGTATAATTGCCTTAAGCTTAGATACATAGGTTGGATCTTCTGCATAACTTTTATCAAGATGTGCAAAATAATCAGATTCTGACTTTATGCGGTGCATATAGCTAGTCTGATAGAGAGCATAATCAATTACAGATTCCGTCCAATGATTGTAAAAGGCATGACCTCTCTTGGTACCTTGAGCAATGTTACAACGTATTCTTGCCCGCTTCATACCAAACAGATTGTGATTGTTTTTAAAGATTTCACTCTTGAAACCACCAGTCTCTACCATTGCTTGTGCATATACGATGTGAGGATACTTAATGTTAACCTCTTTCATATATGTAATAAAAGCTTCTTTAGTAAACTCTGTTAGAACGACAGTATCTTGTGATACAAACGTTTTAACAGCTCCCCCAGGATGCTGACCGTTGCTCCTAGAAACAACAAAACCGGCAGTAATACTAAAACAAATAAACAGAATAGCGTAAAAGCTAAAACTCTTAAGCACATTCTTAAAAAGGAGTCGTTTTGAGTCATAAACGTAGATCATAATAATTCTTTTTAAAGGTAGTAAGGAAGGCTAGGTGCCAACCTTCCTTACAAATCCTAAATACACTAAACACGCACCTAATTACCATACCTCAAAGCCTCCTGAGTTATTTACAAATTCAGTAAACTCATCAAATACTTCTTCGTTAGTAGGATAATTCTTCTTGAAATTAGGAACCTTACCTTTTGTATCACAGATACGGCAAGGATCACCATTTGTAAATCCAGTTCCATTACAGTTGTAGCAATCTTCATCAGGAAGCTCATAGAGATTCTCTGTGTAAGTCTTAACCCATTGCTTGATATAACCCTCTTGTATAGCAAGAGTCAGTCTATCACCAAGGAGTCTGGCTTTTACTGCATCAATAACATAACCGCTGTTAACTGACATACCATGAATATCATCAGGAGTGAGGATATCATCAGCATAGTCTTCTAGAAAGAATACAATAGGTCGCCACCACCACATATTACTTCTGTAGTATGTGCCTGGTAGTTCCTTAAACTTGTTTAGAGCTTCATAATATTCTTTCCAGTCTTCAGCTTCATAATTAAAATCTGTTGTTGGTTCTTTAGGACGCAAAGTTTCAAACTTTGGATCCAAACCATAAATGTCCATTCCCATGTTAGATAAATTTAAAGGTTTTACGTTGGAGTCTTCTGTCAAAATCATATTCTATATAACCAGCAGCAACAAGCTCTTTGATACAGTTACGTATTGTGCGATGAGAACATCTCATATGCATGGCTAACGTATCTACACCAGGATAGCAAGTCTTTGTTTGGTTATTCATATATGCTTTAAGGTGTAAGTACAGCACCTTGGCTGTGTTCCCCACCTCTTCGTTGTAAATAATCTCTTTGGATATTGTAATATATGTGCCCATGGCCTCCCTTTTAGTAACATTATTTTACTCTATTATACTACTATATATTACTTTGTATAGTTAGAAATCACAAGCACCTCTGTAACTATCAGTGTATCAAAAGGTTATATGGCTTTTTAGAGCATCAATCGTGGTAATCAGTTTCCAACCCTGTTTAGAATGGAAGACTTCTATATCTAAAGCTGCCATATGAAGGTTTTATGTCTGTAAACTTTACTCTAAGCTTAGGATTAATTCTAAACAATTCCTTAGCGCTTGCTCTAAAATCGTTCTTGAAGTCGTTGATCTGTACCTTAATCTGCTTACATATATGAAAGATCTCATTTGCTTCATACAAGTTGTTGTTTCTTTCTGTAACGTACTCTATGTACAGCATGTTACCTATGCGTACATTAAGATCAAGATCACCCCTATAGACCGCATAGTTCTCTAAAGCACTACTATCCCATCTATCGGCTATGTATTTAGGTAAAGGAAGGTAATATGATATTACTAGTTCAACTTTTCCTGTTTGAGGAAAGTAATGCTGTAACACATGATGATCTCTATATAGAACCTGAATCTTTATAGAGTCATCAGTCTGTGATATATTGATGCTTCTTTTGTAGCTCTTAAGATTTTCTGCGTTGTAGCTAGCTATTGTGTAGTTGTATCGATCTGACATAATGATAGTGTAAAAAAAGAGGGTGCCGTCACACCCTCTTCCAACTCAATAACCACTTTACACCAATTATCGTAATGACGGTTACGATAATCTACTTCATAAGATCTCTACTGATCTTACGACGCTGCCACATGATATGTAGCTGCCATTTGTACCAACCAATCAGATCAATGTTGTTTACGTTGCAGTAATCAATCATCTGTTCTGTTAGCTTGTAACGTAATGAAGCTTGCGGCTTAGTTCCAGTCTCCATAGTCAGACCAGAAGTTTACAGAGTAGTTGTCAAACTCCTCATCGATATCCCATTCTTCAACGGTATCTACAAGTTCATTGACATCCTCCTCAGATAAGTAACCACGAACATCACCTCTGGCTACAGGATTGTTGTAGTGGATCTCACCGTCTTTCATAACGGCAAGCTCAAACAAACCCCTATCACCACCATAAGTGTTCGGACCAGCTACAACAGAAACTGCGTAACCATTCTCAAACTCCTCATACCAGTGAATACTTCCTGTCTGCTGATTAAAGACACCAGGAACACGCTTGAAGAATTCTAACTGTTCCATGATTCTTCCAATTCTACAAAGGTTAAAATAACAGCTGCTAACCACACAATAACACAGACAACCCATGTTAAACCGTGATTAAAGGTTGCTGTATACGTTTCAGAGAAGTCGTACCCAGCTGGTGCACTGAATGCTGCTATAGTAAGTGATGCAAAGATCACAAACATAAACAGCGAGGCAAAGACGATAAGGACCAAAGCAAACGCTTTAGCGATCTTAGTTGTAAATTGTTTTAGCATAAATGATTTAGTGTATTAGTTTTTTGATGGCGCCAATGCAGTGGATTGTTGAATTCATACCAGAGCTGCATCTCCAGACCGCCCTATACACTGATCAAGTGATATAGATCGGATTTCTTTGTTTGTTAGATAAATAGGATAACCAAGTAACTGTCTAGCTCAGCTTCTGGTTAAACGCATGATTTTAACGCCTGCACAATACATAGTGATTATCACCATGCTTTGCCCCACATGCTTGTCAAGGAATGGAATACCTTAAAGGTGGTAGACTAAATTGAATAGTTACTCAGAAGAGTGTAACAGTGCGCCTACCAGACACTGTTAAGGATTAGAAAGAACAGTTGGGTCAAGTGTATAAGGAAGGTCCTGATACCATATGACTTCAACATTGTATAAAGAATCAGTGTGAACCTCACAGTAATCAGAGAGTACTATGTGGTTATCCTGATGTTGGTTTAAGATGACTCTCTTATCATCGTATGTTCTACCGTATTGGAAGGAACCATAGAGTAAGATGAATGCAAGTAAGGAATAACTAAGTGTTTTCATAACGGTTGTTTGTTACAGCCATATTCTCAGTGTATTATGAGGGTGAGAAATGTGATGTGGTAAAATGTGGTGATATGTGGGAGAGGTTGTCTATCACTCAATCAGTGTCACATATCTGCAAAAAAATGTGACAATCTTTGAAGAAAACGCAAAGAATCACCTGATTTGTTAAAAGAAATGCAAAGAGTATCGGGAACAAATTGCATTTCTTTCAATAAGCAGCATTTACTGTACTGTAACAGCAAGAGAAGTAAGGAGTGCAGCAAGCGTAACCTGCTGCACTCTTAAACTCAAAAACGCTATTAGATAGATAGCGCAGCCTCACGACCATAGCACAGTACGAATGCGCCTTCAGGCGTAGCGTAGATGCGCAAGCGATCAGCGTCAACTGACTTACTTGCGATGTCAGCTCTTAAAGTACCTTTCGTAGTGGTACCAACGATAGTGTCTTCACCGAAGACTTTGACACGACACCAGTACTTTCCACTGTTGTCTTTGTCGTTAGCAAATTGCAGCTTGTTGTCTGCAGACATTCCAATGAGTTCTTTGAACTCAGCGATCGACATAGATACGTTTTCCATGATAAATAATAGTTTGTTTAAATGATAGTGGGGGCAGAGCCCCGCAAGAGTAGGTGGGGGAGTTGTTGGTGGAGACACCACCACAACCTCATACACAGTAGAATTACAGTACCGAGGACAGCAGTTGTATGGAAATTATTTTCCAGTAAGAGGAAATTATTTTCCACTAAGGAGCTGTTTCTGAAAAATATTTTCCAGTAAAAAGAAAACCCCAGCATTGCTACTGAGGTTCTCTACTTGACAGGGCAGGGTATTGTTTACTCCCAGTAGATGTCTTCTCCTCTTAAGTAATGCTTTAGGTTCTCTTTAGCTTCTTCTCTAGTGAAGTGAGCATCAGTGAACCGGCAATAGTTATTTGGTTGAAGAGCAAACTGACCGGAGTGTAGGTTTACTAGGTTAAGGGGTTTGTGTTCTTGTTGGTACTTACTGTATCCGTCTTTCCAATCTATGATGATTCCGGTGTGTCTACCTTTACCAGCTTTTGTCTCTACAAGAAGACCCTCCAGGTAAGTCAAGTAGACTATATCCATTTCCTCACCCATTACCTTCCAGGGCATGAGTGTTTCATGATCTACCGAAAAATCTGTAGTAGTAGACATTGCATGTAGAGGTAGTCCGCTCCAGTGACCACCACTTTCTAGAAGAACATGTCCGAGTAGTAGTTGGTATTCTCTACCATATACAGCATGCCAGAGACCAGCAGTAGTACCTTCCGGCATATTAGGTCCCAAGAATTTGTTGTCTACGTTTACGTAGATGTGATATGGTAGGTTACCGTGCTTACTCACTTAACTAACTTTTGTATTACTTTACTAAGATAAGCTAGAGCTACCATGATACAGTGATACCTTCGTCAGAGAATGATACTAGAACGTTTTTTCTTTCTTCTGGTAGAAGAGGTATGAATACCGTGGTGTCTTTTACCTCTACACTGAGATCAACGTCTTCCTGTTCTGTGATAGTTCTGCTATCCGCGTAGTACTGGAGAACTTTAGTTTTGACGATTTTGTCAGCTCTGGTAAGTTCTGTTACCAGCTTAGGAGTAACATCATATCCTTCTTTTTGTAGCATACTCTTGTAGTTGTATACACTGTGCGGGGGGATGTCTAGCTTAGTGGCAATATGGCGGGGATTTAATCCCAGCTTGGTAAGTCTCAGAACTTCCTGCTTGAGGAGTTCCACTCTTTCACTTGTACTGATTTTTTTAGGAATGTAGGTCATTGTATTAATTAATTAGGAGGGTTGTACTTCATAGTTAGCAGGATCAGAATCTCCAGTGACATCAAACATATTACCTTCTGCATCTACAAATTCACCAAAGGAGAAGTACATGCGGTTGTGTAGGTTACGGATGCCTTTGAGGTAGAGGTCCTGGTCTTAGCTGTAGCGCACTGAATCCATAATAGAGGTTAGGAATCTAACCCAAGCGTCTTCATCTGAATCAAGAGTGTTAAAGAGGTCTTGATCCAGAATTCTGAAGCTAACATTGAATGTTGCAGAGATTTTCATGGTTTGTTTTATTGATTACACTATAAAAATACAATAAAATATTGAATTATCCAAATAGTATCAATAAAAAAATAATCCTGCTCTTGTGAAGCAGGATTATATAACCTAGAGATTCGAAGCTCTAAACCAAATAGACAGCTAGGTTAATACTTTTCCAGTTGACTTAGGATTTTTCCTCCTAGAACAGGATCATTTATCTGATCTAGTATATCGTCTAGAAGAGCTTTGATTTCTTTTTTGCCCTTCTCTTTACTGTGCTGTCTGTTTTCACGCTCTACTAAATAGAGATGGTACGCTAACTCATCAACTGCTTTTAGTTTGTCGTAGTACTTCTGAATTCTCATGTCCAGTTTTCTAGATCTGTGTAGATCCAGAACTGTAGGAAAGGCTTTGTGGAGCTCATCAAGCCTTCCTTTTAGATACTGGATTTCTCCGAACTTTTGAATTTGTTGCTCTGTCATAGATTTACTCCTCGTCTATTTCGTCGTCTTCAAAAGTTTGTTTTGCTGGGCGGTGTACGTCATCTTCTAGATCTTCCCACTCATCCCACTCATAATGCTCTCCGTGCAAGTTCAATTCGTGTTTTGTTTTAGGTTCAGTTTTCATGACTTTCTTTTACTTCTGAAATATACTTATTTCTAACTACTTCATCAATAGGTACAGAATCTCCCATTTCATCTATTCTTACAAATCTTACATTAGTATGAAGGACTACAGTTTGAGTTCCGCTGTATACGTTGTGTGCTCTAGCTTCCATATAGAGTGTGATACTAGTTGTTCCTACATGCACAACACTACCATAGATCTTTAGAAGCTGACCTTCTTTTGCTGGTTTCTTAAAAACACACTTATCAATCATTACAGTCACCATTCTAGGACTGTTACATACTTCCATAGCATAGGCAGCAGCCGCTGCATCTAACCAAGCCAAAAGTTTACCTCCGAAAAGGTTAGCATGGAATCCCAAATCTGACTTTTTGATTGGGTGCGTAGTGATTAAATTCATCTGCACTTGCAAACAAAATTAGTAAAGTCTGTGGTTGCAGGTCTGCTATTAGGAAAGTAGTAGCATTCTCTGATGTTGTCGTATCTAATTTCTTTATAGAATCCTGTTGGTATCGTTGCTCCAGTGGGCAGTTTCTTAGCTCCCTTTCCAAACTCTACTACGATGAGTACTTGCACTTGATTGTGTTCGGCAAGCTTTCTTTCTTTTGCTTCCAGGAGTCTCCATGCACCACGATTTAGATTTTCTTGTTGTAGTGCACAGTTTACATAAGTGAATGTTTCTGCAATCATGTCTCTAGTGCAACTAAAAGCAGCAGCTGGTGCCATGTGGCCTTTATCCCATTCATTGTTTACGTAGTCATGATGGTCAGAAGTCTTGATTCCTTTTTCAGTATAGAAGTCAAGACCGGATCTAGATGCTGTACCTTTTGGGCATGGTACACTATACTCAACACGTCTTGGTTGTTCCAGGACTTCTGAGTATACAATTTTGAAATAGGGAGTATTCCAAACAAGTGAGTCATTAAGTTGGGCAAATACAGAACCCGACCATAACAGTAAAAGAGAGAATAGTAAACGCATGAGGTGATAAATTACACTACTAAGATAATAATAAATTTGTAATGTTTAAACTTTTAATGTATATTTGATTGTAAACCAATGCATATTTATATGTCAGTAGAAAACCAAGAAAACTACGAAGAGCTCACTCCTGAGCAAATCCAACAGCAGAAAGAAGAGCTCATTGAGTTCTACAAATCTTCTATTGAGAGCCTTCAAATCCAGCTTGAGTACGAAAAACTTGTAACTGAGATTGAAGAAACTAGACTTCAGAGAATCATTGCACAAGCTAGAATAGGACAAATCCTAGCTCCTGCGCCTGAAAGTTCTGAAGATGATGAACCAGCGCCTAAAAAAACTCTGAAGCGCTCATAATTCTCAATCATGGCTTTAGTGAAGAGAGTAGAAAAGAAAGCACGAATGTCTAAGCGTGCTTTAGTTAAGTATCAGATTCTGACACACTGCTTCTTTAGCGGTGTTCAGATATCTGATGCTGACTTGGAAAGTCTTGCTCTTTTGGCTGAATCTGGTGAACAGGAACTTACTCTTTTCTGTCTGACTATCAGCGACATGTCCATCTTTAAAAGCCCACAGTCTGCAAGAAATGCAGTAGCTAAAGCGGAAAAAAAGAATCTTGTTGTTAAAGCTGGTAATAATAAAAAGACAATAAGACTAAATCCGGACATTCAAGTACAGTCAGATGGCAACATCTTGTTAGAATATAAATTTGTTAGTCTTGAATCCTAAGAAGGCAAATACATTTATAAAGGCTGCAGCTACTGAAGCAGGCGTTAGTGAAGAAACTGCAAAAGAGGTAGTTAACTACTATTGGACAAGAGTAAGAAACAGTCTGTCCGAGCTTAAACATCACTCCATAAAGATTACCAATCTTGGAACGTTTAAGATAAGACAGACAAAGATTGCTCTAGAAATGAAGAAGGCTCAGACAACAATCAATAACTCTGATCCAACTGAGTTTAAAAACTACGCTTCATATACGCATGCTACGGACAAACTTGCAAAGCTGCAAAACCTAGTAGATTTACTAGAGGACCAGAAGAGCAAGAAACAAGAAATAAAAAACTTGAGAGATGAAGAATCTAATAGAGGTATGGAAGAATAAAGGCAAGATCCTTGAAGGGATTGTAAATTCTGTTTTTAAGAGGGGTGACATAGAAGAAGTTGCTCAAGCAAGACACAGTGTATGTAATACATGTGAGCATAAGGATAGCATTGGAAAAAGCTGTTTAGCTCCTGGATCACAACCATGCTGTTCTTTGTGCGGATGTTCTCTAGCTTTTAAAACAAGATCAATGTCCTCCGAATGCCCTGATGGTAGATGGAAGGCATTGATGACAGATGAAGAAGAAGAGATCCTGAATGAAAAATTGGGACTAAACAAATAATTATGTCAGTAGTATTTAAAGAAAAAGATCACAGTTACGTTAGCATTGGAGATGAGAATATCCAATGGACTAGCGTTACTTCATTTATAGGAAAGTTTAAGCAGAAGTTTGACGCAGATTCTGTTGCAGAACGTGTTTCCAAAAACAAAAGATCCAAGTGGTACGGCATGACAAAGCAAGACATCCTAGATGCTTGGAAGTCTGAGTCTGATAGAGCCACTGGATTAGGAAACTGGTACCATAATCAACGAGAAGCAGACATTCTTGAGCTTAGTACTCTTGGTAGAAACGGTATAGAAGTACCGATTGTCAGACCTATAATGAATGATGAGGGTCACAAGGTGGCACCAAATCAGAAACTTAACGATGGTGTTTATCCTGAACACTTTGTTTACTTAAAGTCAGCAGGACTGTGCGGACAATCAGACTATGTTGAAGTTGTAGATGGTTATGTTAATATCATCGATTACAAAACCAACAAGGAGATAAAGAAAGAATCTTTTAAGAACTATGAAGGTATTTCTCAGAAGATGGAACACCCTTTATCTCATCTTGATGATTGTAACTATAACCACTACAATCTTCAGCTTTCTGTATACATGTACATTATACTTAGACAGAATCCAAGACTAAAGCCTGGAAAACTGTCTATACATCATGTCTTGTTTGAACAAGCAGGCACTGATGCTAACGGGTATCCTATTACAAGCCTTGTGGATGGTTCTCCAGTTGTCCAGGACGTTGTGGTTTATGATATGCCGTATCTTAAAGATGAAGTTATCTCTCTAATACACTGGATTCAAAACAATAAATAATGATTGTAAAACTCTTTGACATACACAATGGTAAAGTAGTACCATCAGAGCATGCCTATACTTTAAACTTTCTGAAGTCTGTTAGAGAGAACTTTAGTGAGGATGAGCAAACTGCAATTTTTGCATATTGCTTTTACATGTCCTGCCCTAATCCAGATTTAAATCCTTTCTTTAATGTTCCTGAGAATGACAAAGAGGATTTGATACGTAGAGAATTACGTACTGGTGAAGAGTTTCCTGAATTTGATCCAGATGATCCCATTATTAAGGAGGCATTAGAGATGTCAAAGAAGCTTTATGAGACTCCAACATATAGGGCATATAAGGGAATTAGCTCCATGCTGGACAGACTTGCTTCTTACATGGAGAAGACACCGATTGAACACGGAAGAGATGGAAACATTACAGCAATTGTTAATGCTGCTGCTAAGTTTGAGCAGATCCGCAACTCTTTCAAGGGTGCTTACACTGATCTTATAGATGAACAAAAAAGTTCTGTCCGCGGTGGGCAAGGACTCTCATATGACCAAATCTAAAATGAACGAAAAAAACAGTGCACTTTACAACTGGTTGTTTCATTACAACCCGTATGATGAATGCTGGCATGCTTTTGTCAGAGAAGACTACATTGGATACTTTGGTTCTGTAAAACCTTTGTTTCCTAATTTTAAGTCTCCTAAAATTTCTGTTCTCACGGAGATTATTCTCAAGTGTGAAGGTGATCCCAAACAAGTAGCACAATACATCGAAGAAATATGAGCTTCATAGACGTACCTACCTGGAATGATGGTATTTGGACAAGCACAGTATTTGAAACTCGTGATGAGTTTAAAGACTTTGTTGAGTCCATATTTGATATTCCAGGTAAGTACGACTTTGATGAGACATCATTAATCTTTAATCAGCAGTCTAGAATCTTTAACAAAGAAGGACTGTATTGCACAGCACCCTTTAAATCTAAAGATTTTGTAGAATATTGGGAAGATCAGAAGAAAAAATGCAGAAATGGTATCATAGTACACGGTAAAAACAGAAAAATTTTCTATATAACCCGTGATTACTATATGTGGTTAAACTTTCTTCCAATCTTTGATAAAGAAGAAAAGAAGTATGGTTTTGCTAAAGTTCGTGATGCACAATATCACATGGCATTGTATGAGATGCTTGCAGAACTTAACTACAAACACTCTGCTATTTTAAAGAAACGTCAGATTGCATCTTCTTACTTTCATATGGGTAAGCTGATCAATCAGTTTTGGTTTGAAGAAGGTTCTATTCTGAAGATTGGTGCGGCACTAAAAGACTATATCAACGACAAGGGTAGCTGGAAGTTCCTTGATGAATACAGGAATTTCTTAAATGAGCACACTGCTTGGTATAGACCATGCTCTCCTGACAAAGTTCTTATATGGGAACAGAAGATTCAGGTTAGAATAAACAACAGAATTACCACCAGAGGTCTTAATTCTAAGATCCAAGGTATGTCATTTGAGAAAGATGCTACTACTGGTGTAGGTGGACCTGTAACGTACTTCTTTCACGAGGAAGCTGGTATTGCTCCTAAGATGGATAAGACATACGAATACATACGACCTGCTATGCAGTCAGGTATGATGACTACAGGTATGTTTATTGCAGCTGGATCTGTGGGTGATTTGGATCAGTGCGAACCGTTAAAGCAGATGATTCTAAATCCTGACGTCAATGATATCTACTCTGTAGAGACAGATCTTCTAGATGCTGATAGAACATGGGGTAAATCTGGACTTTTTATTCCTGAACAGTGGTCTATGCCTCCTTTTATAGATGATTGGGGCAACTCAAGAGTAGAAGAAGCACTGGCAGCTATTGTTGAGGAAAGAATAAAGTGGCAAAAAGAGCTTGCTCCAGAGCAATTTCAACTTCGTATTTCTCAGAAGCCTACAAATATTGCAGAGGCTTTTGCATATCGTAAGCAGTCTATCTTTCCAATCAATCTCGTTGCTGCACAGTCTAAAAGAATTGAAGAGAAAGAATATTCTGTGGAGTTCATAGATCTGCAAAGAGATGGTAATGGAAAGCTTGTTGCAGAGAGAAGCAGAAAGCTACCTATTTCAGAGTTTCCAATATCTAAAAAGACAGAAGATAAGACAGGAGTTCTTTGTGTTTGGGAAAGACCAGATGAGTCACCAGGCTTTGGAACGTACTATGCATCTATTGACCCTGTATCAGAAGGCAAAACAACTACCTCAGATTCGCTCTGTAGCATTTTTGTATACAAGAACCCAGTGGAGGTTACCAGGACTACAGATAATGGCGTAGAGAGCTTTATTGAAAGAGACAAGATTGTAGCTAGTTGGTGTGGTAGATATGACGACATCAATAAAACGCATGAAATGCTGGAGAATATTGTTGAGTGGTACAATGCATGGACCATTGTAGAAAACAACGTATCTCTTTTTATTCAGCACATGATTGCAAAAAAGAAGCAGAGATACCTTGTACCAAAGAGTCAGATCTTGTTCTTAAAAGATCTTGGATCAAACGCCAATGTATTCCAAGAATATGGATGGAAAAACACCGGAACACTGTTTAAGAGTCACCTGATCTCATATGCTATTGAGTTTCTTAGAGAAGAGCTAGATGTAAAAACTAAATCTGATGGAACAATTGTAAAAACAACCTATGGTGTAGAGCGTATTCCAGATATGATGTTGCTAAAAGAAATGCTAGCATATCATCCTGGACTTAACGTCGACCGATTAGTAGCATTTTCGGCACTAGTAGCGTTTGCAAAAGTTCAACAATCTAACCGCGGATACTCAAAACGTACAGAGAATACCACCAAGTCTTTGGAAAAACCAGATAATTTGTATAAATTAAAAATGAGCCCGTTTAGACATATGGGTGGTAGATCTATTGGTACAACTGAGAATATTAGAAAAAGCGCCTTTAAAAACTTGAAATGATGTTTAGCTATCAGAATAATACAGCAGGAGTACCTGTCACTTACATTTACATAAGTGACGACGAATCTATAAACGAACCCAACGAAACAGTAGTATACTCTGTAGAGTCAACCTCAACAACCTACTAAGATGCAAGTATTTAACGCAATGCAGATTAAGGCTGGTGCCAAAGCAGAGTACAATAAAATGGGTACTCTGACCCAGCCGGTTCAGTTTATTCCCAAATCGGAGAAAGATGATGAATGGGCAGCTTGGAATATTGACTGGATTGAAACTCAAGGAGTTAAGCAACTGAGAAGAAACTCTAGAAGACTTCTTAAGAACTACAAGCTGGCTAAAGGTATCATTGATAAGAGTGATTACATCATCGAGGAAGACAATGAATACGTAGATCTCGTAGATATTCTTACTAAAGAGGATGAGTCGGCACTAGAGATTAAGTTCTACCCCATTGTACCTAACGTAATTAACCTGCTTGTTGCAGAGTTTGCAAAAAGATCTAGCAAAATACAGTTTAGAGCTGTAGATGATACCTCATATCTTGAAATGATTGAGGAAAAAAGAAGCATGCTTGAAACTACGCTTCTGAAAAGAGCCGAAGAAAAGATGGCACAGAAGCTAATGAGCTTGGGTGCTGATCCTGAGAGTGAAGAGTTCATGAAAGCTCTCGCTCCTGAGCAGCTTAAGACTCTTCCTGAAATTGAAAGCTTCTTCAGAAAGGATTACAGATCTCTGATTGAAGAGTGGGCAGAGCACCAAATGCGTGTTGACGAAGAAAGATTCAAACTTCAAGAACTTGAAGAGCGTGCTTTCCGTGATATGCTCATTACAGACAGAGAGTTTTGGCACTTTAAAATGAATGAGGATGACTATGAGCTTGAGCTCTGGAATCCTATTCTTACTTTCTACCATAAATCTCCGGATAACAGATACATATCTGACAGTAACTGGGTTGGTAAGGTAGATATGATGACTGTAGCCGACGTTATTGATAAATACGGCTACCTCATGGATGAAGAGCAGCACAAAGCTCTTGAAGCAATTTATCCTATTCGTTCTGCTGGATATGCTGTAGGCGGATATCAGAATGATGGTTCATACTATGATGCAACAAGATCACATGAGTGGAATACAGAGATGCCTTCATTGGGCTTCCGTCAATTCACTGCTACTAGAGATGCTTACAATGGCTTTAATGGTGACATTGTAAACTGGCTCTTAGGTGAGTCAGAAGACTTTTTTGACTTTGGTACTACTTTGATGTTGCGTGTTGCAACAATCTACTGGAAGTCACAAAGAAGAGTGGGACACCTCTACAGAATTGATGAAAACGGAAACGTTACTCAAGACATTGTAGATGAGACTTATAAAGTGATGAACAAACCGCTTTATAACAATACTCTCATCAAACAGAAAACAAAAGAAACTCTTGTATTTGGAGACCATGTTGACTGGATCTGGATTAATGAAGTTTGGGGTGGTGTAAAGATTGGACCCAACTATCCTTCTTACTGGGGTATGACAAATCCTGATGGATTTAATCCCATATATCTGGGCATCAATAAAGAAAAACCAGGACGTCTTCAGTTCCAATTTAAAGGAACAGACTCTTTATATGGTTGCAAACTACCAGTTGAAGGATCAGTATTCTCAGATAGAAACACTAGATCTGTATCACTTGTAGATCTTATGAAGCCTTACCAGATTGGATACAACATTGTAAACAATCAGATTGCAGATATTCTTGTAGATGAGCTTGGTACAGTAATTATGCTTGACCAGAATGCTCTACCTCGTCACTCTCTGGGAGAAGACTGGGGCAAGAACAACCTGGCTAAAGCGTATGTGGCAATGAAGAACTTCCAGATGCTACCTCTGGATACTTCTATCACTAACACAGAGAATGCTCTTAACTTCCAGCACTATCAAGTTTTGAATCTTGAACAGACTCAACGTTTGATGTCTAGAATTCAGCTTGCAAACTACTTTAAGAGTCAAGCTTTTGAGACTATTGGCATTACTCCACAAAGACTTGGAGAAGCTGTAGAGCAGCCTACTGCGACTGGTTTACGCATGGCAATGACAAACTCTTATGCACAAACAGAGATGTACTTTGTACAGCACTCTGATCACTTGATGCCTAGAGTACATCAGATGCGTACAGATTTGGCGCAATACTATCACAGCAACAAGCCTTCTATTCGTTTGCAGTACATGACAACAGTTGATGAAAAAGTCAACTTTGAAATGAACGGTGTCAATTTGTTAATGAGAGACATCAATATTTTTGCTACTACAAAGACAAATCATAGACAAGTTCTTGAGCAGCTTAAACAGCTTGCAATGACCAATAATACAGCCGGTGCTAGTATCTATGATCTTGGAAATATCATTAAAGCTGATAGCATTGCTGAGGTTACTGGTGTACTTAAAGATGCAGAAGCCAAGCAGCAACAAATGAAGCAAGCTGAAATGGAGCAAATGCAGCAGATGAAGGAGCAAGAAATTCAGGCTCGTCAGCAAGAAGCTATGATGAAGATGCAGTTTGAGCAAGAAGAGGCTGCAAAAGATCGTCAGAAAGATATTACAGTTGCTGAAATCAGAGCTGCTGGATATGGTTCTATGCAAGATATTAACCAGAATCAGATGTCTGACTATCAAGATTTCTTGAAAGACATGCGTCAAGAGGATAGATATCAAGAGCAGATGAATATGCGCAGAGAAGAAACCGTAAATAAGCGTGCTTCTGAAACTGCAAAACTTGATATAGAAAGAGAGCGTCTTGCTACTCAAAGAGAGATAGCAGATAAGCAATTACAAGTAGCACGTGAGAATAAAAACAGATTTGACGGTCCTAATAAAAAAGATTCTAAATAGGAGCTTTAAAACTGTAGCTATATTCTCCGAAAAAATTTACTTTGCTGGTATCAATAAACAAATTTTAAAAGTTTATTTGTAAACAGCATTGTATATTAATACTGAGATAATACTCAAAACAAACCAAAATGAGTGATAATAACCAACAAACAAACGTTAGTGAAGTAGACATCGATATTGATGCGCTTTTTTCAGGAGCACCTGGAGCCGACAGTATCACACTTCCTAACGAAGAAGAAAAGAAACCGTCAATGTTTTCTTCGGAAACTATTGACACAACGTTCTTAGACAAAAACGAATCAGAGGATGAAACTGATGATTCTACTGAAGGGGGAAATGAATCTGTTGATGATATCATTTCAGATCTTGATGGAGAAGCTGCCGACGAAGAAGAAGAAGAGGTAAAGAAAAAAGCAGGCAGACCGCGTAAAGATTCAGTAGGTATTTCAGAAGTTTTTTCAAAGCTTATTGAAGATGAGCTTTTGATTCCTTTTGATGATGAAAAACCTTTGGAGGAGTACTCTGTATCTGACTGGAAAGAACTCATTGAAGCTAATATCAAAGAGGTTGAAAACAAAGTCAAATCAGAAACTCCAAAAGAGTTCTTTGAAAGTTTACCTGAGGAGCTACAATACGCTGCTCAATACGTTATGAATGGTGGTTCTGATCTAAAAGGTTTGTTCAGAGCCCTGTCTACCGTAGAAGAGTACCGTGAGCTAGATCCTCGTAATGAAGGCGATCAAGAGACTATTGTTCGTGAATATCTTGCTGCTACTGGATTTGGTAGTCAGGATGATATCGATGAAGAAATTCAGAACTGGAAGGACCTTGGAAGACTTGAGCAACAAGCTAATAAGTTCAAGCCGAAGTTGGACAAAATGCAAGAAGAAGTCATTGCACAGAAGATTGCACAACAAGAACAGCTTCAAGAACAACAGCAGCGTGCGTCAGAGCAGTACATGGAGAATGTATATAATGCTCTGAAACCAGGCGAGATTAATGGGATTAAGTTAGATAAGAAGACTCAATCACAACTCTACGCAGGTCTTGTACAACCAAACTATCCATCTATTTCTGGAAAGAGCACAAATCTCTTGGGTCACTTGCTTGAGAAATATCAATTTGTAGAACCTAACTACTCCTTGATATCTGAAGCATTGTGGTTGCTTTCTGATCCTGATGGATACAGAACAAAAATCATGGAGGTTGGAAAGACCAAAGCTGTAGAAAGTACTGTTAGACAATTGAAAACAGAACAATCTAAGCGTATGAGTTCATCTGTTGCCGAGGAGAAAGAAACTAAACCTTCAAGAAAAATAAGTAGACCTGCAAACATATTTAAACGTTTTTAATCAATCCTTTAATTCTAATCAAAAACAATGGCAACACCTGTTTTAAACAACGGTATCTTCCTGAGAGACACTGCTTACAAAGCATCCTCTCACGTTGATTCTTATCACTTGGCGAACATGCTGGGTGGTACTGAACCTATGGACCTTGGTCCTGTGGATCTCTGGGCGATGGCCCAAAAAGTAGAGATGCCCCTCTATCAGATGGCATCTTTTGGTGGTAAGAATACCATCATGGTAGATAATGCTCGTGGAGAGTACAAGTGGCAGGTTCCTGTTACTCAAGATCTTCCCTACATTGTAGAAAGCTTGAGCGGTAACCTCGGTGCTGATGGTGTACCTTTCACTGTAAAGCTGAACAAGCGTGCATTTGGTCATGGTGATATCATCACTTACGACAAGTACAACGGTATGGAAATGTACATCACTGCAGAAGACATCCTTCCTGCTAACGATGGTTTCGTTTACACTGTTCGTCTTGTAAACAACAACAATAGCGCTGCTATCGACGCTGCTACCTACCTGAAGGCTGGTACTAAGCTGTTCCGTAAAGGTTCTGCTCGTGGTGAGTACGGTGAGCGTTTCTCTGACATCGGTGAGTTCGGTTCTGGATTCCGTGAGTTCTACAACTTCGTAGGAGGTGCTGAAGCTCACGTACACTACAGTGTATCTAGCCGTGCTGACTTGATGCTGAAAGGCGGTATGAAAGCTGACGGTACTGTACCGGTAGTTGAGATCTGGAGAAACTTCGACAAGACTATGGATCCTTCTATCACCAATCTTGAGACTATGGTACAAAAGATGGGTAAGGATGCTGTTAAGCGTGCTTTTGAGTCTGGTGCTCTTTCTCGCACTTTCTTGACTTCTATGGAAGCTGCTCACTTGACCAAGATTGCTAACGACATTGAAACCTACCTCATGTGGGGACAAGGTGGTCGTATCAAGCAGGACGGTCCGGATGATCTTCGTCTGTCTGTAGGTTTGTGGAAGCAGCTTGACAACTCATTCAAGCGTATCTACAACAAGTCTGGTTTCTCTCTTGACATGTTCAAGGCTGAATTGTACAACTTCTACCAAGGTCGTGTTGAACTGCAAGGTCCGGACCCCAAGCGTCAGATCATTGTACAGACTGGTCTGGGTGGTATGAAGCTTGTTAACGAAGCTATCAAGAAAGAGGCTAACGCTTCTGGTCTGTTGATCCGTGCTACTGACATCGGTGCAGTTAACGGTACTGCTATGGATCTTAACTTCGGTTTTGCTTACACTAGCTACGTTATTCCGTTCTTGGCAAACGTTAAGTTTGTTTTGAATCCTGCATTCGACAACCTGCACACCAACGACATTGAGAATCCTTTGATCGACGGTCATCCTTTGAGCTCTTACAGCTTTGTAGTATTTGATGTTACTGAAAATGGTAACGACAACATCTACTTGTTGAAGCTTAACTGGGACAATCAGTTGAAGTGGTTCTACCAAAACGGTACTATGGACTACATGGGACGTACTCAAGGTTTCCAGTCTTCTGGTAACTTTAACGGATACCGTGTGTTCATGACTCAAACGATGCCTGCTATCTGGGTAAAAGACGCTACCAAAGTGTTGAAGATCGTTATGAGAAACCCGATCACTGGTGGATCATTCTAAACAATCTAATAAGTAAGTTGGGGGGAGTAAAATCCCCCCAGCCTCTGCTTCAGCTGTTACACGCCTGTATCCTAGGAACGTATGCCGAAGATAGAGCTGGCAACTCTGACAGCTACTAAGTTTACCCAAACTTAATTAAACCAACAAAATGACAACAATTATTGAGAAGTATCAACAGAACAAGAGCAAGCAAATTGCGATTCGTCCTTACTTTGATGCAAGAAACGAGAACATGGGTCTCGAAAAGTACAGTTTGACACTGTATGACAATGTTTATCACGAAGAGCAGCTTGCCTGTTTAGAGTACAATGGTATCAAAAGATATCTGACTGGTCTAAATGAGTTTGCTCCTGAAGTCAAGAATCTTGATGGAGATGAACAAAAAGCTAAAATTCACCATATTAGAGAAGTAGTTTCTCAGCTAGAGAAAGAACTTGCTGCTAATATTATTGATCCTAAAGATCCTGAGTTTTGGAATAAAGTAAAGCTTTTGCGTCCTGACAATGATGAGTTCTGGGGTAAGATTACTCTTCGTTGTGGAAACGACCCTTTGTATCTAGATCCTAAGAAAGATCCTTATGATCTTATCAAACTGTACGCTATTGAAGCTGGTGGCTTCTCTATTGTAGCAAAGAGTTTAGAAGCAGCAAACAAAGCTCCTAAAGCTCCTAAGTTTTACTTGGATAAGGTTGAGTCTACTGTATCGCACAGAACTGAAGTTAGCAAAATCCGTAACAAAGCGCTTTCTGAGCTTCAGAAGCTTTACGATAAGCATGCATCTAAGTTGTTCCTGGTAGCTAAAGTTCTTGATGTAGACAGCATTCAGTACGTAAAGAGTACACCGCTTGATGTTATCTATGAAAACATGGATGCATTTATCAACGGTCTGTCTGTAGAAAAAGATAAGAAGCGTACTGCACAGATGTTTATTGATGCCGCTGGTGATACAATTGAAAACCTAAAATTGCGTGCACTTGTAAAAGATGCAACTAGATATAAGGTTATTACCGCAAAAGCTGACGGTTTTATCTACCATATAGAGACTTCAGCTAACATGGGTAGAACACCTGCTGACGCTGTAGAATATCTTAAGAATCCTCTAAACGAAGAAATTCTTATTAAGATGCTCTCAACTGTTGAAAGTTACTGGAATAATTAATAACTTATAGTATGAGCACAAGTAACAAACCTGAGGACGATTTCTCTGATATCGAAAATACATTTGGAGATTGGGTAGCTGAACTTGAAAAGAAGGAGCAGCCTACCTGTAATATTGACAATCCTGAAGATTGTGAAGCCTGTGGCTCTTAATAAGCTATGAATAACGCTACCCTACAACTGAAAATTAAACAGCGGCTGAACAAGCTCGCTAGTAACGACTATGATAACATAGAGTGCTGGCAGATTGTTGAAGCTTTTAACAAAGCTCAGATTGAATGGGTACGTAGACAGCTGCATGGTAACAACATGTCTAAAGAAGGTGATGAAGAATCAAAACGTAGAGTTGATGATCTACAACAGCTTCTTGTTGACAGTGTACTAAACGGTGCAGACAGGGTAACTTTCTTTGAATCTACAGCACTTCCTGCAAATTATATGGAATTCAAAAGAGTTTCAGCATTTGCAAAAGATGAGTGCTGCCCGGAAAGATCATTATCAATCTATCATGCGGAGGAGGCTGACATTGATCAGCTCCTTCGCGATAGATACAGAACACCAAATTTTGAGTGGGCAGAAACATTCTGCACTTTACTTGGTGACAGAATTAGAATCTATACTAATGACAAGTTTGAAATTGTTAGACCCAGACTTTTCTACTACAGAAAACCTATCAATATTCAGATCTTAAACTGTGTAGATCCTTATACCCAAGTAGCATCTACTGTAGATGTTCCTTGTGAGTTTAGAGATGATATTGCAGAATTATTGATAGATGAGGCAGCAGCAATTCTTGCTGGTGATATTGAGTCAATGCTCCAGTATCAACGTGGTACAACCTCAGCGGAAAGAAGTAACTAATGGAACCTAAAAAATTATCTCGTCCTGTATCTTCAGATAAAGCTACGCAGGCTATGGGATCTCTAATATCTGAGATGCTTATGGCTTCAATGCACACGCATAAGTTGCATCTTAAAGTAAGAAGTACAGGTTCTTATGCTCAACATAAGGCTCTTCAAACTTTTTATGAAGATATTCAAGAGCATTTGGATACACTTGCTGAGCAGTATCAAGGTCACAAAATGGTTCTTTTGAATGTAGGAGAACCTGTTATGAAAAATATTTCTTTACAATCTGTAGAAAATTGTTTGGAATATTTAGATAAATTGTATACATTAATTAGTGAGACACAGTCAATGATGACATGTTCTTCCATTATAAATGAGATGGATAACACGAAAGGATTGATTAACTCAACAAAGTACAAACTTAAATTTTTGTCCTAACTTTTTCTTATAACCCCAAAAAACAAAAACAATGGCTTATTTTCCTCATGCCTATCAAAAGTTGCTTTTGGCCAAGAGTGCCGAAGCAGCTGCTGGCGTAGCATCTAGTGCTCTGTCAGCCGGTGAAGTTGGTTTGCTCGATGCTACCACTTACCAATCTGTTGCAATTGCTGCTCAAGCTGGTGGTCCTGCTACCTCTTTGACTGCACCGATGTACATCCTTGCTCAAGGTAGCCTGCACAGCGTAGACAAACTTGGTCCCTTCCACGGTGGATACCAAGAGTCTGTAAAATCTAAAGGTATTAATCCTAAGTACGTAAGTGCTATCTGGAAATCTGATGCTGCTGCTGAAGTAGCTGCTACCTTGACTGTAGAAGCTGAAGGCGACTGCTTTAAGTGTGGTGTTGAGCGTTACTTGCGTCTTGACGTTAAAGGTTCTCCTGCTTTGCGTTTCTTGGGTCGTAATGCTTACTTTGTAGCTGACTGGACTGAATACTGCTGCGCTACTGGTCAAACTACTATCGATCCTTACGTTGTTCTTTCTAAATGGGCTGAGCAAATTGCTGGTGATCCTTTGGTTTCTCCTTTTGTAACTGCTGTAGTACAGAAGTGGGACACTGTAAATGAAGAGTGGATTTCTTCTGCAGGTCACACTGTAACTACTTCTAGCCACGGTAAGTTCCGTATTGTATTGACTGCCAAGACGACTACTCAAATTTCTACTCACTTCGGTGACGCTGGATTCCGTCCTACTGACCACTACGAATTGGAGCCTATCCAATTGTTTGCTGACGAGCTTGATGAAACTGGTGATGCTTGTACTGTACAATGCACTACTATCGCTAGCACTGTAGGTACTCAGAAAAAAGGTTCTGGTGAGTCTGTTATTCGTCAGTTGATTCTTAGCAATCGCTACGAGCAGGATCCGTTCCAACAAGATGCTAGAATGCGTGAGATCTTGAACGAAGTTGCGTTCAATGTTGACCGTACTGCTTCTTACAACTTGTACCACTTGTTGCACAGCGTACCCCGCAAGAGCAATCCTAGCGGCACTATGGATAACGATCAGTACTTGATTTCAATCGCTGTAGATTCTACTGATGCTACTACTAATGGTCGTATTGATGACCTTCTGGTAGATCTTGGTAAAGCTGCTGGTTTGTTTGCAAATGCTGTTACTACAGTACCTGCAAAATAAGAAACTTTGCAAAAACATGAGAGGGGCTGTAAATCAGCCCCTTTTTTGTTTTGGAACAGTCAGGTTTTTTCAGTAAATTATAAATGAGCAGAGACTATACTTTGCACAACTATTTTATTACGTTATGGCATCCAGACACATTCTTAGTTTAGAAGTACCTGAAACAGCAAATGAAGTGCTGTTCAGAGTAGTAGATACCAGCACATATGATGCGAATCTGCCGGTAGAATGTGCTATTCTACAAATAATGGCTCCAGGCTTCAATGCGCCTAAGAACATTGATGTAACACCAGGTTTTAATCTTGCGCTTAACGCATGTACACTTGGCATTCAAACTGTAAACTGTGGGGAAAAGAATCAACCTCTTCCTGACGGAGTTTATGTTATTAGATATAGCATATCACCAAATGATAAAGCTTGGGTAGAATACAATCATCTGAGAACTACATCTACTCTTACAGCTTATTACAAAAAACTTGCTGACATTGACCTATCTCCCTGCGAACCTAGCACAGAAACAAGAAAGATTATGTCAGAAATGAAGTATATAAGAAGTTTGATTGACGCTGCTAAAGCTAAAGTTGAATATTGCAAGAGTCCTAAAGAAGGTATAGAACTTTTGACTTATGCAATTAAAAAGCTTAAGTCTTTAGAGTGTAATACTCTCTGTTAAACCTAAACAAACCAACTATGACCTGTACTAATTGTGGTAAGCAAATTACTTGCGGTTGCCAAAAGAAAATCGCATCCGACGGAAAACAAGTTTGCTCTTCTTGCATAAACAGCTACGAACAAAAAGTTAAAGAAAGTAAAGCTCAGTAAAATGTCTAATTACGCAGATAAAGAAGTTAAGATAAACGGCAGTTTTGCTGAAGCCGTGTACAAGCAATTTGTACAGGATCGTTTTGGTATTACCATGTGTGGAGATACTGATTACGAAAAATATGGTACTCAGCTAGAACTCTGTAATTGGGACAAGACCGCACTTGCAAATGGTCTTGACATGGTAACTCTGCGTAAGTTTGATTTTGAGCCTATCTACTATAACACATCTGTTATAATTTCTGACTTTACTACTGGTTCTGCAGCAAATGCTCCGATTACTACTACAGTAGATTACCAATACGGTACTAACGGAACGCAAAGCCTTATTACAGTTAACTCTGGTGGTAATATCACAAACATTACTGTTAATCCTGAGATTAATATTAACAGAAATAATGAGTTTACGTTTGAACAGCTTGTTGCTTCTTGCAGCTGGTTGGTAACGCACAACTTTGGATTTGTACCTAACGTATATACTACAAACTTGCAGGGTCAAGAGATTGAAGGTGTTGTTACACCTGTTGATGCTAATACAATTCAGATCAACTTCTCAGAAGATGTTGCAGGTTACGCATACCTAAGCTAAAATGTCAGCAACCTGCCCAGCAAAAAAAATATTCTACAGTGATGTAAGCATAGCTTATAATCAGCTGCTAGATGCACGGATAGAAAACAAAACTACCGTGGACAGGCTTGCTATGTCCTTAGGAGCACCGCACACCGGTCTTGCTATTTGGGATATAGATCTTGAAGGACTTTATGTTTGGGACTATGATCACTGGGTGAGAGTAGGAGCAACACAGCAGGAAATAAACAACTGGAATGAAGCATATGATGACTCTGTAATTGATTTTACAATATCACAAGCTACGGATACTGTGTTTACAATTCATAGACGTAATAGCCCAAGCCTTTCAGTTACTTATCACAGTGGATATATACACAATCAGACAATACCGTCTGATACTTGGGTTATTACTCATAACTTAAATAAAAACCCTTCTATAACAATTGTAAATTCTGCAGGAGATGAAGTAGAAGGGGCGGTTACTATTAACTCTCTTAATCAGATAACTATAACTTTTTGTGGTGCGTTTTCCGGAAGTGCGTACCTCAATTAATTAATATTTTAAAAGCGCCATGGCAAAAAAATTTTTAACCTCAATTGATCTTAGCAAGTGCGAGCTGCTTAATGCTAGGATTCACAACCTGGCGTCTGCGCCAGGCTCACCTGTTTCAGGTCAAATCTATTATGACACCTCTGATGGTCACATGTACTACTATGATGGTACAGTATGGCAGTCAATGCGTGGTGATATTACCAGCATTGTACTTACTGGAGGAGCTGGTACTAGCGTTACACAAAACAACAGTAGCGGTGGTGCATATACTGCAACTATTGATGTAAATGTAGATGGAACTACTGTAGGCATTGATGGTTCTGATAATCTCTATGTTATTAAGGATTCTCAGTATCTTCAAAATCTTTACAATACCAGCGGAACTCTTACTAGCGCCAGAACTGTAACACTGAGTACAAACAACTTAACCTTTGATGCAACTAGTACAGGTAAAGTAACAGTTCAAAATAGTCTTTATTTAGGTCAGCAGACTGCGGGTAATGGTGGACAACTTTATATCTACTCTCCTGCTGACGGTCTTTCTACAGGTATTACCTGGGATGATGGTACTGCGCCTACCGGTAAGATTAAATTTCAGCATAACGTAGGAGACTTTGTATTTGAGATTGGTGGTACAGAGCTTCTTCAATTAGATGGTACCGCTGGAAATACAGGTCTTAAGATCAATAAAGGTGTTGTATCTAGTGTATATGCTCTTGATGTAACTTCTAATGCTGGTTCAGACGTTGCTCGCCTTGAAGGTATGCTTGAGTCTACCTCAGAAAGTAAGTTTGTTACTATTTCTACTGGTGGTGTTCTTAAGTATCGTACAGTAACTGGTATTAGTGCTGGTGGTCAAATTGAGAACTTAGGTAACACTAACCTTACAGTTACTGCCGGTGAGTCTAGAACTTTCACAATTAATGACGCTAGAACAGATGCGTTTAAGATTGCTGATGCTGATGGATCACTTTTAAACTTTAATACTACAGGCGCTACTGCAGTTGATAAAGTAGCAACTTTTGCAACTTCGGTTGTAATTGATGGCAACCTTGTTGTTTCTGGTACTACCACTACAATAAGTACTGAGACTGTAACGATTGCTGATAACATTATTGTTCTTAACTCTAATGCT